>TARA_B110000037_G_scaffold40411_1_pt1 | contig 142215 bp, 106 predicted proteins | sample TARA_B110000037 | Tara Oceans TARA_B110000037 (sample SAMEA4397196) | marine metagenome | biome: Polar Biome; feature: [MIX] marine epipelagic wind mixed layer (ENVO:01000061); material: water (ENVO:00002006), including particulate matter (ENVO:01000060) such as... | depth... | reverse complement strand
TTTGATCTCCTTCTATCATAGTTCTTTAATATGATTAATTGCGATACCGAATTCCTTTAAGAATTCAATCCCGGAAATATCTTTATATTCATTTAAATATACCACCCGTTTAATTCCTGCTTGAATGACTAATTTGCTACACTCTTTGCAAGGAGAAAGTGTGACATATAACGTTGCACCTTCTGCATTTTGAGAGGAACGCACTGCTTTTAATAGGGCGTTCGCCTCTGCGTGTAGCACATACCAATGGGTACTGCCATCCTCATCTTCACAATCATTTGTAAATCCAGATGGCGTTCCATTATACCCGTCAGAAATGATGGTATTATTTTTAACAATTAAGGCACCCACTTGTTTGCGGTTACAATGCGAAAGTTTGGCCCATTCGCGCGCCATTCTCAAATATGCTTTGTCGTATTTTTCTTGTTTCTTATTCACTATTGACAGGATAACATGTAAAGGTAAGGAAGTAAAGTTTTGATCTTGCTAAAGATCGTTAATTTTTGATGAACGGTGCAGGGTGTTGAACTAAAATTTTTAATGTGTGACAAATTATTTTCCCAAACCGTATTTAAGAATACACCAAATAGCACGAAATCCATCTTTCCAGCCAATTTTTTTTCCTTGCGCTTCTGTTCTAGCGTTATAGGTAATCGGGACTTCTGCCCAATTTAACGCTTTGTTCTTTGCCAGTTTTGCTGTTATTTCGGGTTCAAATCCGAATCTTTTTTCCACTAAATTAAGTGCTTTAAATTCGACGGTAGGTACCAATTTATAACAGGTTTCCATATCCGTAATTTTAATCCCAAATATCCAATTGGACAAGCGAGTTAAAAAACCGTTCGCCATATTACTCAAAATAGATCCGCCTTTTACCTTGGAGCCAAGAAAACGAGATCCGTAGACCACATCTGCGTTTCCATTTAGCACGGCTTCAATTAAAAAGTTAATTTCCTTCGGCTCTAATTCTAAATCGGCATCTTGAATTATGGTATAATCACCCGTCGCTTCCCTAATTCCGGTGTGAATTGCACCACCCTTACCTTGATTCTTTATATGATGCAAAACTTTGATTGATGAATCTTTTAAAACGACTTGCGCCGTCTCAATCTCATTTCGTGTTCCGTCTGTCGAACAATCGTTAACAACAATGATTTCTTTCATTATCCCACCTATCAACTCTAGGTTGCTAATCACATGCATAACTTGGGCAATTGTTGACACCTCATTATACACAGGAATTATGATGGAAAGTTTTTGCATGGCGACAAAGATAATCTATTTGTCAAAATGAACTCATTGTTATGAAAGAAAGCGATTTAATTGCCTAATTTTACAACAAAACAATAATTCTGAAAGAAGGAACGGTAATAAAATCCACAGGCAGCTGGTACAAAGTGATTGACAAGGAAGGAAATCACTTGGATTGTCGAATTCGCGGTAAATTACGTTTGGCGGGCATAAAATCAACCAACCCAATTGCAGTTGGGGATGAAATTGAATTTGATTTGGAAGAATCAAAAAATGATGATGACATACAAATTGGTGTTATCAAAAAAATTCTTCCCCGTAAAAATTACGTGATTCGAAAATCGATCAATCTCAGCAAAAGATCGCATATTTTGGCGGCAAACATTGATTGTGTTTATCTCATTGTGACACTAGTTTCACCACAAACCCAAACAGGTTTTATTGATCGATTTCTCGTAACTGCAGAAGCATATCACATTCCTGTCACATTGCTTTTTAATAAGATCGACCTTTACAATGCCGAAGAACTTGATCAACTTGATTTCACAAAATCAATTTACGAAAACGCAGGATATCGTTGTCATACCATATCTGCTAAACAGGGTTCATCTGTATCTTTTTTAAAAGAAGAAATAAAAGGGAAAAAAGTAATGTTTGGCGGACATAGTGGTGTTGGAAAATCAACTCTAGTCAATACACTTGATAAGAATTTGGATTTAAAAACAGCTCAAATCTCTACAAGTCATTCTTCAGGGTTACACACCACTACCTTTGCAGAAATGTTTGAATTGGCAACTGGCGGATTCATAATTGATACACCCGGTATTCGCGCATTTGGACTCATTGATTTTGACAAAAAAGAACTTTCCCATTATTTTCCAGAAATGCGTGAGTTATTACCCGATTGTAAATTTAATAATTGCCAACATTTGAATGAGCCTAAATGTGCCGTTCGAAAAGCATTTGTTGAAGATGAAATTGCTGCTAGTCGTTACATGAATTATGTGAAGATGATGGAAGAAGATCAGGAAGAAACATTTCGAAAAGATATTTATAAATAAGCTATGCGAGTTGTTTTACAGCGAGTTTCAGAAGCCGCCGTGCAAATTGATGGAGTAATTCAAGGTGAAATTGGACAGGGACTATTAGTGCTCGTAGGAATTGAAAATGCAGACACGCAGGAAGACATAGACTGGCTCGTCAAAAAAATTAGTAACCTCCGAATTTTTGCCGACCAAGAAGGATTAATGAATCTTTCTTTATTAGATATTAACGGTGAAATCCTAGTGATTAGTCAATTCACCTTACATGCCCGAACAAAAAAAGGCAACCGCCCTTCTTATATTTCAACTGCACCGCCAGCTATTGCCATTCCACTTTATGAGGATTTTAAAAATGCGCTTAGTCATATTATTGGGCGCCCAATTCAAGCAGGAGTATTTGGAGCGGATATGAAAGTGAGCCTCATCAATGATGGACCTGTGACAATTTCAATAGACAGTAAGGCAAAAGCATAAAAAATTTCAAAAGAAATTGCCAAATGATTAACTTTAGCTCGAATTGAAAAAATATTTAATCATACGATTTAGCTCAATTGGAGACATTGTTTTAACAAGTCCCGTCATAAGATGTTTAAAAAGCACCTACCCTGATGCTGCAATCCATTTTTTAACAAAGAAATCATACGCATCAATCGTCAATGCCAATCCCTACGTTGATAAGGTGTATACCATTGACAAAGAAATTGACGAAATAACGACCGAATTAAAAGGTGAGAAATATGATTTTGTAATTGATTTACACCATAATTTGCGGACCTTTCGATTGAAACAAAAATTAAGTCAACCTAGTGCCACTTTTCCCAAATTAAACGTTCAAAAATTTCTTTTAACCGCCTTCAAGTGGGATAAAATGCCTTCACTTCATGTGGTTGATCGATATTTTAAAGCCGTGGATAAATTAGGCGTTAAAAACGATCAAAAAGGCTTGGATTTTTTCATTACCGAAGCTGATCATGTAGATATTTCCAAACATGATATTCAAACTCTATTTATTGCTTTTTCGATTGGGGCACAATTTGCTACCAAGCGGTTAACAAAGGAAAAAATGGTGGAGTTACTTTCAAAAATATCGGCGCCAGTTGTGTTATTGGGCGGCCCAGGAGATACAGCGAATGGGGATTACGTGAAAACGCATGCAAAAAATGTGACCAATCTTTGTGGCGAATTAACACTCAACCAATCCGCATCAATTATTCAACAAGCGGCTAAGGTAATTTCGCATGACACTGGATTGATGCATATTGCCAGTGCTTTTCAAAAAGAGATTATTTCAATTTGGGGGAATACTGTTCCGGCTTTAGGAATGTATCCTTATTTACCACAAGAAAACGCGAAATTCAGCATCCACGAGGTAAAAATTTCTTGTCGGCCTTGTTCGAAAATTGGCTATCAAGCGTGCCCAAAAAAGCATTTTAAATGTATGGAAAATCAGGATTTAGAGGCGATTGCTCAGGCAGTTAATGCGGATTAACTTGTTCCCAATGATTTAATCGACTGGATTTATGAATCAGCTCAATTGAAGATAGGACAACTCATAAATAGACCTCATCCCTCATATCCTACTTACATCTCAAACAATGCCTTCAGCTCGGTTGCTTCATCAGGTTTCATCCTGCCGGCAATCACCAAACTCAGCTGTCTTCTTCTAAGTGCCGCCACATAGCGTTCCTTTTCCTCATCCGTTTCAGGTGTAATCTCAGGAACTTTATAAGTCGCCCCATTTCGATCCACCGCTACAAAAGTTAGGATGGCTTGATTACTCGAAGTTTTCTCGCCTGTTACACGGTCCTCAATAAAAACATCAATAATCACTTCCATTGAAGAACCAAACGCTCTGGAAACCTTTGCGCTAAGCGTTACAATTGCGCCTAAATCTACCGGCTTTGTAAATGAAACGTTATTAATAGCAGCAGTCACAACCAAACTACCAGAATGGCGGTGTGCGGCTACGGCTGCAATTTCATCAATCCAGGCAAGCAATGAACCCCCGAATAGTTTCCCAATCGTATTTGTATCATTGGGCAATACTACCTTAGTAGAGGTTGAAATTGAATCTTGAGGATGCCTTTTTTCCATGTTTCGAATCTTATGTTAGTTTGAAGTTAGTCAATTTAATGACCAAAAAAAAGCCTTGCTCATTTTTGACGCAACAGTTGTTACGGATAAATGGGCAAGGCCAATATTCTCAATTTTTGTCCGTTCTACTGGTACTTAATTTTTCTTCTATTGTCCACCAAATCAGCTTTTTCTCTAAGCGCTTTGATTACTCTTGTATCAGAAGTTTGGGCACGTTTAATTTGCATAGGATCTGAAGTTACAGCTAAATCCGTTGTTTCTTCAGCTTCTAACTCTGAGTCCACCATAAATACATAAACACCTTCTACACCTTGAACTGGTTGTAACATTGTACCAACTGGAATCTTTGTAAAGAGCATTCCAATTACAGCCGGCTCAGGACGTCCGCCGTTGTATACAGATGCACTTGTAAACGTTACTTCACCTTTTCTTACAATTCCGTTGGTGATTGCCGCTCCCGCATCTTCTAATGACTTATGATTAGACATTTTTGCAATATAAGCTGCTGCTTGTTTTTCAATTAAAGCCGGTGCTCTCATGGCTTCTTTTACGTCCTCAAATTCTGGAACTCCTTCACTCATTAAATTGTTAACAATCGCAACAACATATTTATCTCCATCTAAAATTGGATCCGATACCGCGCCTTCTTCTGTGTTCTCATTGAACGCAAACTTTAACATGGCGTCAGAATTATTGACCCCTAATACGTAATCATTCGAAAGGAATAATCGCGTTGTTTTAAATTCCTTAAGACTATCTACAGCTAGTTTAGTAAATGCAGAATCTTCATTCATGTCATTTAAAGTGTAGATATAATCATACGCCATTTCTTCAACTGCTCGCATAGTAAATTCACTTGGACGAACAACCTTAGTAATAATCGCTAACTCAGGAGTGATCCGTTCACCTTGTCCTAATACTTCAACAATATGATAACCGAAAGAAGTTTTCACCAATTGAATTTGTCCAATAGCGCCATTAAAAGAAGCATCATTAAATGCAGGAACCATTACGCCCTCCGCAAACCACTTATATTCACCGCCATTGTCAATTGATCCAGGATCTTCACTAACTTGAGGAACCAATTCAGCAAAATTGTCATTTGCTTTAATCACTTTAATTAAACTATCAGAAATTACTTTTGCACGTTCTTCAGTTCTTGATGCACCAGAGCTAATTAAAATGTGACGCACCCAAGCTTGTTTCTCTCTTGGCGTATCCACTACCTTAACAATAGCCATTTCTGGTCGTTGTGCGTCTGAATTAAATGCTGGAAATGGTCCGAAAACGTCTCCTATTTCACAATTTTGGATCGCCTCATCAGCTGATGCAGGATAACTACCAGCGTTACTCTGGATTGAAAACGCCATTTGATCATTTGCACTTATTTTATAAATAGCAGAATCCGACAAGAATTGCGCATCACTATTTTGATAAACGAATCCAATTGTATTTTGAGTTTTAGAAAAATCCTGTTTCAAGTTTTCTAATTGAAAATTAATTTGATCTTGATCCTCTTGCGTAGGCGCTATTGGAAAATAAACCATTTGAATCTCTCTTGCCTCTTCTTGCTCATAATCCGCATCATTTTTATGTTCATCATAATACGTCTTTATTTCTTCGTCAGTTACTGTAAATTCATCTACTGGTATTTCAGCGTAACGTTGCAGCACGTATGAAATTTGTTTTTTCGTATAAAGACCGTCATATTGATTTTGAGCTTCTAGTTTGTTTACAAAAATTCCGTTTTTGATAAGAGCTACAAATTTATCCGCTTTTCGCGCATTTTTCAATTCAGTTTCGAAATCACTCCATTGCTGGCGTGATTCTAACCAAGTATCTCTATCCGCTTGTGAAGCACCTTCTGGCTCTAACTCTAGACCAGTTAAGAAGTTTCTTACTGAATCACGAGAAAATCCTGCAGGTCCGTTGAAGATAGGAATTTGAAGTACCCATTGGTGAATATGATCGCCATGGATCATATCATTCAATTCATCTGTTGTGCAATCGATCCCAAGCTTTACAAATTCGTCATCTAAAATAGTTCTTCTTACAATTTCGTTAAAAGCGTTGTCAGCAGCTGTTCTTTCGGCAGCTTCATCCCAATCCTTTCCTTGATACGCATATTCGTTTTTAGAACGATTTACGTAATTCTCTCTTAACTCTTCAAACTCTTGTTGATCAATCGGCTCTTCATTAAGCGTTGCCGTTGGCAACTGCTCTATTTCTCCCGGTCCTCCTTTTAGGAAATCAGTAAAGATAAAAGCGAGCATTGCTACCCCAATAACAATGAGTAAAAGCAACGAGTTTTTCTGAATTTTTCCAATTACAGCCATTTCAGTCTTTTTGTTTATTTTAAGAATCTGCGAATATAGCTCTATTCATTGAAAAAAGAAAAGAAGTAGACGATAATTTTAAGTAATTCAAACCTAGCTTTTAAAAAGTTCGTTATTATTTGATTTTTCATTTCAATATTTCGTAGATTTGGCTCAAATTTAATCAGCTAATAATACCGATTTTATATGAAAACACTTCAGTATAGAGAAGCACTCAGAGAAGCAATGTCTGAGGAGATGAGAAAAGACGGAGATGTCTTTCTCTTAGGGGAAGAAGTTGCAAACTATAATGGTGCATATAAGGTATCACAAGGTATGCTAGATGAATTTGGTGAAAAACGTGTGATTGACACCCCTATTGCCGAATTAGGTTTTACTGGAATTGCTGTTGGAGCTGCCATGAGTGGGTTGCGCCCAATTGTAGAATTCATGACTTGGAACTTTGCTATTTTGGCAGCCGACCAAGTTATAAATAGTGCAGCTAAAATGTTACAAATGTCAGGTGGACAAGTGGGTTGCCCAATTGTATTTAGAGGTGGTAATGGAACTGCAGGACAATTAGGAGCTACGCATTCACAAAGTTTCGAAGCATTTTATGCACATGTGCCAGGTTTAAAGGTGGTCACTCCATCAACGCCATATGATGCGAAAGGATTACTAAAAGCTGCAATTCGCGACAATGACCCTGTTTTAGTGTTAGAATCGGAAAAAATGTACGGAGACAAAGGCGAAGTGCCTGAGGGAGAATACGTTATCCCAATTGGTGTTGCTGATATCAAACGAGAAGGAACTGACGTGACTATCGTGAGTTTTGGTAAAATCATTAAAGAAGCACATAAAGCCGCGGATGAATTAGCTAAAGAGGGGATTTCTGTAGAAATAATTGATTTAAGATCTGTTCGCCCAATTGACTATGGCGCAGTTGTAAATTCTGTTAAGAAAACGAATCGCTTAGTTGTGGTTGAAGAATCTTGGCCAATTGCATCTATTGCATCAGAAATTGCTTACCATGTTCAACATTATGCATTTGATTATATAGATGCTCCTGTGAAACGAGTGATGCAATCAGATACGCCCTTTCCATTTAGCCCGAGCTTGATGGCAGAAGCGTTACCAAATGTTGCGCGAATCGTGGCAGCGGTTAAGGCGGTGTCTTACAAATAGTTTTCCTATGTTGGAAGGTATTCACAAGCTTGTTAAGCGCGATACGATTCCACCGCAATCAGTCATTGAGCTACTTAAAAACACTTTAATTGGCACCAATGGCACGCTTTATCAATTGCTTGACACGGAGCAAAAGATCCACAACCTGCACGAACCCCACTTTATTTATTTAGAACGAAACGGCAAGGCTATTGGAAATTTCACGATTTGTAAAAGAGAAATAACTATTGGAGGCCAGACGGCACCATCTTTATACATCCGTTATCTCGCGGTAGCCAATTTGTTTCAAGGCGGTGATAATAAAAGCCATGGAAAATCGGGACTTCATGAGTATTTTAAGCAACTGTTCAATACGAGTAACTTCAATCCTGTGCTCCCAGCCCATGAAAAAATAATGTATTGGGCGTTTATTGATCCGGAAAATCTGCGTTCATTTAATATGAATGAGCAATTTGGCTTTCAAACAATTGGTTCTTTTAAAACAACTGCTTTTTCTAGAGTAAATCCAAAACGTAAACAAGTAGAACGTGCCAACATGAAAGATCAGCCTATAATCTTGGATGCTCTTTGTGATTTTTACAAGGGCTATCAACTTTTCTCACCTATTCATTTATTTGAACATAACCACTATTTTGTTATTCGTAAAAATGGGCGGATTGTCTGTGGCATACAGGCAAATCCAGTCCATTGGAAAATCAAAATTTTACCCGGTTTGAGTGGAAAGTTGCTCTTAAAATATGCTCCGAAAATTCCGCGCATTAAAAAGCTGATAAATCCAGATGATTACCGATTTTTAGCAACTGAAGGGTTGTTTTGGGAAACAGGTTTTGAATCAGAAGTGAGTAATTTATTAGAAGGTATTTTGGCGGAAACAGGGCATAATTCACTATTAATTTGGACGGATTCCGACCATGATTTCCTGACTGATTTACCCGTGAAATGGGGATTTATTCAACGCATGAAAAAGAATAATTTAATCCACATTGTCGTCAAATGCAATGGCTATTCAGAAGACGAGATTATCACTTTGAAGGCATGCCCAAAATACTTGAGCGGCTTTGACATGACTTAGCTGTTCGCCGATAAACTTTTGATTCAGAATACGACATTTCTTTCTGAATAGTCTTACTTTTATATCTAATGAAAAAACGTTTCCTTTTTTTCGCTTTTTTAAGTTGTTTCTGCATCAGTTCAAACGCGCAGTCATTTTTAACTCCCGCCGACACTCTGGACAAGAAGCGTGTAATTGGGGTTACGGCAACTGGAGCCACTTTATGGGTTGGCTCAACATTAGCGCTTCAATACGTCTGGTATAGCGATTTTGAAAAGACCAAGTTTCACTTTTTTAACGATAGTCATGAGTGGAACCAAATGGACAAAATGGGTCATTTTTACACCGCCAATCATTTTGCCGGAATGGTGGATGACTTGTACAAATGGTCAGGTGTTAATCACAAGAAGTCAGCATTAATAGCGGCAGGTTATAGTTTTGGATATTTGGCGACATTTGAGATGCTTGACGGTTATAATGCCACATGGGGGTTTTCATGGGCAGATATTGGTTTTAACGCGCTTGGAACTTTAAACTATTGCACCCAAGCTTATTTATGGGATGAACAGTTTGTACACTTCAAATTTTCAGTTCAAAATTCTGGTTTGGCAGATTATCGACCAAACTTGCTTGGAAATGATTTTGCCAGCAGAACTTTAAAAGATTATAACGGACAAACCTATTGGATGAGTTTTAACCCCTTCCATTGGACCAAAAAAGAATCTAAGATTCCAAAATGGATCAACTTGTCACTTGGGTATGGAATTAACGACCAATTAATTGGAGACGGTGGCACTTATGTTGTAAATAATGGAAGCGAACAATTCAGCTTCACGCCTTACCGTCAGTATTATTTATCGTTGGATGTAGATTTTCAAGCGATCCCAACAAAATCGCGTTTATTAAAACTATTGTTCCGAAGTTTAAATGTGATAAAAGTGCCTTTTCCGGCTTTAGAGTTTTCGCAAGGCAAGCTATCGTTTCACCCGCTTTATTTCTGACGCGCCAAGGTTTCATAAACGCCATCAAACTTATGCGCAATTTCGTCTAAAGTATCCCTAATTTCCTCAAGATTCATTGAGGTCACTAGTTTTGTTCTGTAGGGTTTAAAATCAGGAATTCCTTTAAAATAATTGGTGTAATGGCGTTTCATTTCGTTAATCGCCAACACCTCATTCTTCCACTTTAATGACATTTCAAGATGTTCTTTGGTTACTGCAACACGCTGTTGTAAACTAGGTTTAGCTAGATGTTGCCCTCCCGTTTTAATGAAATGTTTAATCTCATCAAAAATCCAAGGATATCCAATTGCCGCCCTACCAATCATGACACCATCAACACCATAACGATTTTTATATTCCACGGCCATCTCAGGTGTTTTAATATCACCATTTCCAAAAACAGGAATTGTAATTCTAGGATTGTTTTTAACCGCACTAATTAATGACCAATCCGCTACGCCTTTATACATTTGCTTCCGTGTTCTGCCATGTATTGATATGGCTTCTATTCCTACATCCTGCAATCGCTCTGCAACTTCTACAATAAATTTCGTGTCGTCATCCCATCCAAGGCGGGTTTTTACGGTAACGGGTAAATCCGTCGTTTCTACAATCCGCTTGGTCATTTCAACCATTTTTGGAATGTCTTGGAGTATTCCTGCCCCAGCGCCTTTGCAAGCTACTTTTTTAACGGGACATCCATAATTAATGTCGATAATGTCTGGCTTGGTTTGCTCAACAATTTCCGTTGTACGAATCATTGAGTCAATGTCGTGTCCAAAAATTTGAATCCCCACTGGTCTTTCGTACTCGTAAATATCTAATTTTTCAACAGACTTGACCGCATCACGAATTAAACCTTCAGAAGAGATGAACTCCGTATACATTAAATCGGCGCCGTATTTTTTACACAAAGCACGAAAAGGCGGATCACTTACATCCTCCATTGGAGCAAGTAATAACGGAAAATCCCCTAGGTCTATATCTCTTATTTTCACGCTCATGGATGTTCAATGTGCATTCGCTGCCTTGCGTTTAACTAAGCTTCAATAAGCTGCATTGAGCTTGTCAAAATGTTATCGAAGGGTGACATATGCAATTTTCAATGTGTAATATGGTTGTCGATAAAATTAGTCACAAAAAACATATTTAAACAATGCTAATTGCACATTGTTAATTGTTTAGTGAACACGGTTGTTTCTTAGATTTCTGGTTCCGAATTGGATGCGGTATTTCAAGAAGAACTCCATAGCTCCAACACCTTTGCTTGCTGCAGTTAGTTTAGATACATTCAAGTCATAAGAGGCGCCGAAACTAAACCCAGACAAATCGAGTATTGTATTAATAATCAAGGCATCTCCAACTCTGAAATATGAACCAAAAGAAAAGGTGATCTCTTCAAAATAACTTGTTGATCGGGAACCTCCTTTTAAGAGGAATCTAAAATTTGAACCAATTAATAACTCTTTGTTTGGCCCTTGCAAAAATGCCGCAAAAGCAGGCAAAATTGTAATTCCAGTTGTTTCGTTTCTAAATTCACCTTGTCCGTGAATATTTAATTTACGGTATAATTGAGCATCCTCAGAAGTAAAATTAATGCGTTGTTTAGTTAAATGCTGACCTGAGATTCCAATTTTCAAACGTGAATTTCTATTCACCCATCCACTCCAAAAAACTCCAGCAGCTGCATCAAATCGACTAATACTAAAGTTTTGGCTTAAGATCAACTCATTATTACTGATTGATTGATCATAGGCTACTCCATTCCACTGATTGAACCAATTTAGCTCATCATTTTTAATAGTACGTTGATAAAATGCAGGTTGTAGACCTATAGATAGGAAGTTGTTCTTATCCAGTTGAATGGCATAATTTAAAGGCAATGAAATGACATTTGTCTGATATTTTGCAACACCCGCTAAATCATTATAAAAATTCAATCCAGCCCCCATGAAACTTCCGCCTTGATCAAAAAAGCGCCAATCTGCACTTGCCGATATTGTACGATATGGATTATCTGATACCGTACTCCACTGTAATCGATAATTAGTGAAAAGTTGTAAATCACCTGGTGTAAATCCAGCGGTTGCGGGATTTAGATAAACAGGGGATTCCGCGAACATACTAAAATGCTGATCCGCCTGCCCAAAAGAACAAAAAATAGTGCTGAACGAAAGGGCGATTAATGCTAATTTCTTTTTCATCTTAATTCTATCTTAGTAAAGTTGTATTCCCTTTTAAAAGACCACTCTTTCCGTTAACAAATTGATATTCTAATACCCAAGTGAACACACCAGGGTTTTGATCTCTTCCTTTAAATTTACCGTCCCATCCAATGACTTGTGTTTTCGATTCAAAGACTTGTTCACCGTATTTATTATATACTGAGAAGGCGACTGATTCGAGACCATAGCCTTGAACAAACAAAATGTCATTCTGACCGTCACCATTTGGCGTAAAGGCATCTGCTACACCGATCGCTTCAATAAAGTTTACAAATACGCGAACTGAATCGGTTCCCTTACATCCGTTCACATCAACCAAAGTAACGATATAAACATAATCTGAAGGAGGACTAGCAGAAGTAAATTGACAGGTTTCACAATCTACATAATCATCCGGCACCCATGTATAAGTTCCGGGGAGACTACCCGAAGCAAGGAGCACCGCTTGCCCACCGACATCAATAACAGTATCTGCTACCGCATCAACCGTTGGTGACTCAAATACCGTAACTGAATTGATTGTTGAAGAAGTTTCACCAATCACATTTGTAACGGTTAATTGAATATCATATTCACCTGCTGCAGTAAAACAGATCACGGGATCTTGCTCTGTAGAGGTTGGTGGATCAGCTGCACCACCAAAATCCCAAAGCCATTCAACAGGGTCACCTGCAGAAGTATCCGTTAATGTGATACAATCACCAACACAAACTATATTATCTAATGAAAATCCAGCTAGTAACGGTTCGCATGGGACTACTGTTATTGTAATATCTGCAGTAGCCTCACAACCGAATACATTCACACCTGTTAAAGTAAATGTAGAAGTTACGTCAAGTGCAAACTCTACACCTTCAACCACTCCATCAGACCACGTAAAACCAAGGGCGTCTCCGCCTCCAAGCAAAGTAACAGAACCACCTTCACAAATTACTTCAGAAGTCGCATTGGCGGTAACTACTGGAGCAGGATTCACTCTAACTATAATAATCGTGTCATCAAAGCCAATACCATCAGTAACTGTTAGTGTTACCTCAATATCACCCGCTGTTGGGAAACAAACATCACCTGGATCGGCACCAACAATAGGTCCGCCAATTGCTGCATCTGAAAAACTCCAAACCCAACCAGTTATATCTCCCGTACTTTCATCTAAGAAAGTAATACAATCATCTTGACAAATATCTGTGCTCGAAGGCACAAAGGATGCGAATAATGGTCCGCATTCAACAATAGTTACGGTTATGGTTGCGATATCCGTTCCAGGACAAGGTGCAACGCCTGGTAACGTTTCATAATCAAATGTAAATACATCTCCTAGTGTCAACCCTGCAGCGTCTAGCTCACCAGTTCCAGGCGTGAATCCTCCACTTGGCACCCCTGACGTTTCCACCCAAGTTCCACCACCATCTGCTCCAGGTAATAATGTGTTTAAATCAATAACATCTCCTTCACAAAGATCAATACTTGTCGATTCCCCTGCATAGGGTCCGTCTTCCACTGTTACGGTAAATAAAGTATCGTGTGAACCAATCCCGTCCGTCACTGTCAACGTTGTAACAAATACACCCGGAGTTGGATAAGTGACTACATGCGGCCCTTCTGTTAATGCGCCGCCGGGGGCTCCTCCACCAAATACCCAGTTCCAATCTGTAATCACATCATCAGTTGTACTTAAATCAGTATAGGTGATTGCTTCACCCTGACAAATCGTAATATCTTCTGGATCAAACAATGCAGTTGGTCCGCCATCTACAACGACTACAGGTTTTTCAATGACGATATTATCTACCGCAAATGAAGGATCTGTTGCGATTCCGTCATCTATATTTTTCCATATAAAACTGATTCTTAAGTTTGCTATTTCTTCACATGCTGGTGGCAGTAAATACGTTTTTGTTGCCCATAAACCTTGTTCAATTCCTGTACATGGAATACCTCCACAACATAAAGAAGTCAGAGGTGATTCTAATGAAACCCAAGCGGCACCTCCATCAATACTGTAAAATACTTCGCAAAAATCAGTTCCGCCACCTTGACCAATAAAATCAAATTCCAACGTTAAATCCTCATGTCCAATTGTGCTAATGTCTCCAGATTCTGCACGACGGTCCGTCGTAGTCAATCCTGTTCCTGCTTCCAAATATGCTGCACCTAAATCGCCAGCAATTGGATTAACCGAAACATGCAATGTTTGATCACCTGCTCCGCAAGCCTCTCCGCATACACCTGCACCAACACCTTCTTCCTCACATGAGATATACCAAAAGTTTGGATTTGCGCCTTCTGCACCTATATCTGTATTTATTGACCACGTTAATGGACCGTCAAAATCTTCACTATAAATAACGACTTGACTGAATAAATTTGAGCTCGAAAAGAGGAATAAGAGGAGTAGAAGTTGAATCAACTGTTTTTTCATGATTTATTGTTTCTTTCAATAAGTTGTAAATATACTGAATACTTTGTGAAAATAATGACTCAATACCTTTGCATTATTAGAATTCATAATATCAGTATGACGTTTTTAAACTAGAAAAGGTTGACTATTAGCCAACCTTTTTTTCAATTATAAAATGTTTTAAACAAGTTGTGAAAGTGCAGCTTCAAATTTCTTATTCACATCACCATAAATATCAAGGTAATCTTCATTACTCATTTTGATTACCTCAAAGGCTTCTTCTCTCCCGTAAGTATGGGTAATTTCTACCTTTTTATCAGAACCGTCGTCATTCGGGTTTTCCTTGTATGTTAGGAAAAAGTGCTTCACACGATCAATAACTTTTGAAGGTACGTCCTCGATATTTCTAATATGACCATATGCTTGGTCATCTTTCAACACCGCAATGATTTTATCATCAGCCTCTCCGCCATCAATCATTCGGAAACCGCCAACAGGGATACAATCAACTAAAATATTACCTCTGTCAATATTTCTTTCAGACAAGACAATGATATCCAATGGATCACTATCTCCAACTATTCCAGTAAGACCCGATTTCTCCATACAAAAATCAGCGACTTTTTTATCGCAATACGTTTGCGGAACAAATCCGTATAATGCAGGAACAATATTTGAATATTTTTGTGGGCGGTCAATCATGATATGACCACTTGGCTTATCAATTTCATATTTGATTTGATCATTTGAGTTGATCTCAATATATGCCTTCACTTCGTTTGGAACGTCATCACCAATTGTAACTCCATGCCAAGGGTGAGCAACAAATTTTTGCTCAAATAATTTTATTAAATCCTCTGTATTACTCATATTCAAAATTTCTTTCTAAAATTCGCGACAAAAATATACTTTTTTATTGAAGTAGAATCGATCTATCTTAGTTCAACGACCAAGAAGTGCCTTCCTTGCCATCTTTTACGGTGATTCCTGCTTCATTTAATTTATCTCTAATCAGGTCCGAAGTTGTCCAATCTTTTGTCTCGCGGGCATTTTTTCGAAGCTCCAAAATAATATCCATAGCCTCACCCAACTTCGAATCGTCGGCTTGATTCAAGCTTTGCAATCCTAAAATATCAAAAACAAAAGCTTTCATGGCTGTTTTTAACGCATCCAAATCTGTATTAGAAATTGCAGCGGTACTATCTTTCACCTTGTTGATAAACGTTACGGCTTCAAATAAATGAGCGACTAATACTGGTGTATTAAAATCATCATTCATTGCGCTATAAAACGACTCGATTAACGCCGTAACATCCTCACTGCTTTCTTCAGAAGTTGCCAACTTTTCCAGATCTGCATAACCATTCATTAGCTTATGAAATCCTTTTCCTGAAGCTTTTAAAGCGTCAGAAGAAAAATCAAGCTCACTTCTGTAATGGGCTTGCGTCATGAAAAAGCGCACCACCATAGGATCAAATCCTTTATCCAATAGATCCGTATCACCAGTAAAAAGCTCATCCGGCAATAAATTATTCCCAGTGGATTTGCTCATTTTCTTACCATTGAGTGTTAACATATTGGTGTGTATCCAATAGTTTACTGGCGCTTTGCCTGTATAAGAATGACCCTGCGCAATTTCACATTCGTGATGTGGAAATTTCAAATCCATTCCGCCACCATGAATATCGAATTGTTCACCTAAATATTTATGAGACATTGCGGTACACTCTAAATGCCATCCAGGAAAACCATCACTCCAAGGTGAAGGCCAACGCATAATGTGATAAGGCGAAGCTTTTTTCCATAAGGCAAAATCCAATGGGCTACGTTTTTCACTTTGCCCATCTAATTCTCGTGTTCCGGAAATTAAATCTTCAATTTTACGATTAGACAAAATTCCATAATCGTGCGTTTCGTTATATTTTTCAACATCAAAATAGACTGAGCCATTGCTTATATAAGCAAAACCTTTGTCTACCAATGCGGTTACGATTTCAATTTGTTCAATAATATGACCTGTGGCGGTTGGTTCGATACTGGGCGGTAACGCATTAAAACGCCCCATTATTTCACGGAATCCAACCGAATATTTTTGCACAATCTCCATAGGTTCCAAGGCTTCTATTCGTGCCTTCTTCGAAATTTTATCCTCCCCCTCATCCGCATCATTTTCTAAATGACCGGCGTCTGTGATATTTCGCACATATCTTACCTTATAATCAAGGTGAAGTAAGTAACGGTAGATCATATCGAAAGAAATGAAAGTTCTACAATTTCCTAAATGTACGTCGCTATAGACCGTTGGCCCACAAACATACATTCCGACTTGATTGTTATGTATTGGCTTAAAAAGCTCTTTTTCTCCTTTGAGTGAATTGTAAATTTTAAGTTGACTTTGCATTTTTAAAACTTTCTATAAATAAGAAACCCGACTCGATATTTACCGAGGCGGGTTCAAATTTAATACTATTTTCTTTACTAATTGAGCTGTCCGTCAGAATGGTGTTTACCTTTTTTCCAAACTTCAATTTTCAATAGAATTCCGTCACTGTCATATTTGTACAATTTACCATCCCAAAGCTTATTGTCTTTGAAGTCTCCATCCATCCACAACTCTTGATCAGAATTGTACACTTTATTGTAACCGTTTTTCTTGAATTTCTTTCCGTTCGTTTTTCCTTTGGTTCCATCAGGTGCATCTGCTGGTGGGGCTTGCACTTCAGGTTCTGCATCAAATGGTGGATTCACTCTTTCTTTTTCAATTCGTGAACCAACAGTTCCATCACTATTGTACATGATTACTTCTTTAACATCACCATTAGGCCAATAGCGCTTCGCTACACCCGTGGTCACGCCATCTTTCTTCTCATATTCAAATTCTAGTTGTCCGTTCGGGTGAAAGCACTTCACCTTACCATCTTCTCTTCCTTCTTGATTAAAATGCTTTTCTTGAGACATTATACCAGTATCGTAATACCTTCTAGATACTTCGGTTTGCTTACCTGATGTAAACTTTCCTTCTTCCATTTTAACACCGTTTGGATAGAACTTAGTATAAGCTCCATTTGGTCTATTGTCTACATATACTCCTTTTAATCTTGGTGTTTTTCCGTCTTTATGATATTTGATCCACTCTCCATTCTTTCTGCCGTCCGTATAACTGCCCTCTTCGATTTTTCCATCTTCAGGATAACCTTTAGCGGGGTTCATTCTTCCCCAAATCGTCCACATTCCTTGGCGCCCTTTATCATCCTCAGCGTTCGGGTATCCTTCAGCAGTTGCCTGCGAAATATCAAACGGCAAGCTGCTATTTCCATTTTCCATGCCATAGACTAATGCTGGAAGTGCAAACAACAATGTGATTATCAATTTTTTCATTCGTCGGGGTGTAATCTGGTTTAACTCGGCAATCCGATGCAATCTACAAATAAATCTTAAATAGTTCACCTACTTTTCGATTAACTGTCGAAAGTCTAAGACAAAATCTTCTGATTAGTCGATTATTTAATTATTTAACTTCAATTCCATCATCTAAAACGTTTGCTAACATGATATTGCACAGCTTTTCTAGGTCATACTTTCCACTCCAGCCCCAATCATTTTGGGCATGTTGGTCGTTAATACTACTTGGCCAAGAATCAGCAATTTTTTGTCTAAAATCAGGATTATATTCAATTTTAAAATCGGGTCTTGATTTTTTTATTTCAGCATAAATCTCTTCTGGAGTAAATGAAATTCCGCCCAAATTATAAGACGATCTTATTTTAATATTGTCTATTGGCGACTCCATCAAAGAAATAGTTGCCCGAATTGCATCTTCCATATACATCATTGGTAATGCTGTTTTCTCAGACAAAAAACAGGTGTAGTTATCACCTCTATTTGCTGAATAAAAAATGTCCACCGCATAATCTGTCGTCCCACCACCTGGACGTGAAGTATATGAAATCAAACCAGGATAGCGAATACTTCTAACATCAATATTATACTGCTTTGCATAATACTCACACCAACGCTCACCTGCAAGTTTACTAATACCGTATACCGTTGAAGGCTCCATGATGGTGTATTGCGGTGTATTGTCTTTTGGGGTATTTGATCCAAAAACGGCAATAGAACTTGGCCAAAATATTTTATCAATCAATTTATCTTTTGCAAGGTTAAGCACATTAAAAAGACCTTCCATATTTAGTTTCCAAGCGAAATCAGGATGTTTTTCGGCTGTTGCAGAAAGCAAGGCCGCCAATAAATATATTTCTGTGACGCCGTGTTTTTTAACAATTGCCCTTAAAGAATCGTTATCCATAACATCTAATTGCTCATACGGCGCATCTTTAAATGCATCTTTTACTGTATCTTTCACATCAGATGCAATGACATTTTGAGCGCCGAACTGCTGTCTTAATGTCACTACAAGTTCAGTCCCAATTTGCCCTGAAGCCCCAATCACCATTATTTTTTTCATGTTTTAACTTTTGAGAGTAGTAAATTCCTGACTGAATATTATAAAACTTGACTTCAAGTAGTTTTCAGCAAGATTTGTTACAAAAATATATTTTTTGGGTTAGGAATGAAAAATTATAATTGAAAAAATCAGTAGAATCGCTATCTTTGTTAAAAGCTCAAGTCTGTGATATGACAGGAATATTTGAAATGCTTCCGGTTCTTCTGAAATTTCTTATCAAAAGAGATCCAGAGTGATGTGTTCTTAATTAGCGTAATCGCTAATGCCTATTATTAATAAATAATAGATGAAACATAATTAATAAACCTATAAAAAAACAAAATTATGCCACGCTATCATTCAATGGGAAAAATCCCACATAAAAAACATACAACATTTAAAAAGCCTGACGGAAGTTTGTACCAAGAAGAACTATTTGGAACGGCAGGATTTGCTGGAATGTCTTCTTTAATTTATCACCTATATCCGCCAACGGTTGTTTCTGAAATCAAAAGGGGAGAAGATGTATCTCCCAAAATAGCTGTTGACAAAAACATGAAAGCCTTAAGTTTTAAGGGGTTTTCGCTAAAGCCAGAACAAGATTTTCTTAAAAGCAGAAAAACATTGTTTGCCAATAATGACTTGCACATTGGATTAGCTGCACCAAAAGAATTTTCAGCTGATTACTTCTATCGAAATTCTGATGCTGATGAAATGTTATTCATTCATGTTGGTTCTGGTAAACTGAGAACAATGTATGGAAATATTGACTTCAAGTATGGTGATTACTTAATTATTCCAAGAGGAACAACCTATCAAATTGATTTTTATACGGAAGACAATAGAGTTCTTTATATAGAATCTTTTAGCCCTATCGTAACACCAAATCGATACAGAAATAATTTTGGGCAGCTCTTAGAGCATTCTCCATTTTGCGAACGTGATTTTAGATTACCAAAAGATTTGCAAACACATGATGAAAAGGGTGAATTTAAGGTCTTATCAAAAAAACAAGGCGTAATGTGGGAATATACACATGCCAATCATCCATTTGATGTGGTTGGTTGGGATGGATTTCATTATCCATATGCCTTTTCAATTCACGATTTTGAGCCTATAACAGGTCGAATCCACATGCCACCCCCAATTCACCAACAATGGGAGGCTGCAGGATTTGTAGTTTGTTCATTCGTGCCAAGAATGTACGATTATCACCCTGAATCAGTACCTGCTCCATATCATCATAGTAATATTGACTCAGAGGAGCTTCTTTATTATGTAGATGGTGACTTTATGAGTAGAAATAATATTGAAAAAGGTCAAATCACATTGCATCCTGGTGGAATTCCTCACGGGCCTCATCCTGGTGCCATAGAAAGAAGTGTTGGTAAAACAGAAACTGGTGAGTTAGCGGTTATGATTGATCCATTTAATCCAGTAATGATTACCGAAGAAGCGCTTAAATTGCAAGTTGACGATTATTATAAATCATGGATAACTGATTAAATTGATTTACGAGAAACGAGAAAATTCAAGTAAACCATTATAAAATAGATTTAAAACAAAATTGTCATAACTCTTATGTCAATTCGTCTTAAATCATCAAAAAATAAATATTTTGAGTAAAATTGAAAACGTAGAATACGGATTAGAAAAGATATTTGAAGGAGCACAAGATTTTTTACCTCTTTTAGGAACAGATTATGTAGAGTTTATTGTTGGAAATGCAAAACAATCAGCCCATTTTTACAAAACTGCTTTTGGATTTCAATCGTATGCATATAAAGGTTTGGAAACAGGCTGTAAGGAGTATTCATCTTATGTTCTAAAGCAAGATAAGATTAGACTTGTGTTAACTACCCCATTAAATTCATCATCATGGATGAATGAACATCTTGCAAAGCATGGTGATGGGGTAAAATTTGTGGCGCTTTGGGTAGATAATGCTAAAAAATCTTGGGAAGAAACAACTAAAAGAGGCGCAAAATCTTTTATGGAACCTACGATAGAGAAAGATGAACACGGAGAAGTAGTAAGAGCTGGTATCTACACTTATGGTGAAACTGTTCATATGTTTGTAGAAAGAAAGAACTATAATGGTGATTTTTTACCCGGTTATAAAAAGTGGGAATCTGACTATAACCCTGAACCAACCGGTCTTAAATTTATTGACCATATGGTTGGGAATGTAGGTTGGAATGAAATGAATATCTGGGTGAAGTGGTATGAAGATGTCATGGGCTTTGTCAACTTCTTGTCATTTGACGATAAACAGATTACTACCGAATACTCTGCATTGATGAGTAAAGTAATGAGTAATGGCAATGGAAGGATTAAATTTCCAATTAATGAGCCTGCCGAAGGAAAAAAGAAGTCTCAAATTGAAGAATACCTTGATTTTTATGAAGGTCCTGGTGTACAACATATAGCTCTGGCAACCAACGACATTTTATATACGGTTTCTAAAATGAGAGCTAGAGGAATAGAGTTTTTATCTACACCACCAGAGGAATATTATAAAGCGGTACCAGGAAGATTAGAAGCACATAACCACGAATTGGGAGAAGACATTGAAAAGCTGAAAGCGCTTGGAATTATGATTGATGCTGATGAAGAAGGTTACCTACTTCAAATATTTACAAAGCCGATTGAAGACCGACCAACTTTGTTTTTTGAAATCATTCAGCGAATGGGAGCAAGAGGATTTGGAGCAGGTAATTTTAAAGCTTTGTTCGAATCAATTGAAAGAGAACAAGAGAAGCGAGGAACCTTGTAAATTAGTATTAGTGAAAAATAAAAACCCCGCTTTAGCATTGCCAAAGCGGGGTTTTTTAATGTTTGTGATTTCAATTATTTTGTTCCAACGATAATTGCAGAAAATCCAATCATTGGATCATGTTGCTCTTCAGCTGGCATTTCAACGTCAGCAACGAAGTAAGGCATTTCTAAAGCAGCGAAGTCAATTTTGAATCCACCAACTTCAACAATTGCGTTGTCGCCATCTAAAGTTACAGTTGCAGGAGCTTCAACAGCTACATCTTTACCAACTATGGTAGCAGTTCCATAAATCATATCATTTTCGTGACGATCAAATGAGAAAGTTGTTGTTGCAAATTTATTTACGTCTAAGAAATCAGGTGACATTAAATGACCTTCTAATTTCTCACTTCCTTCAGACATGGTGTTCATATCCACAGTTAAATTAGCCGCAGTAATTACACCAACACCATTCGTTGTAGTAATATCCATTGAACCATTTAAAACATTTACAGTTCCACTATGATCAACTTCTGTACTGTCAAAATTGTTCCAATTGATTATGGAAGCTGCTATATCAACCGCGTAAGTTCCTTCAATTACTTCTACTTCTTTATTTACAACTGTACTATCTGCATCTGTTGTATCCGCATCAGCTTCAACTCCTCCGCACGAAGTGAAAAATAACGGCATTGCGAATAATCCTAATATTACTATTTTTTTCATTTTTTTAACATTCATTTTTTTAGACATGCAAATGTAAATAAATCTTAAAAAAGAACGCAACATTATCTGTTTTTTTAATTCTAATAAATATTATACCTATTTTTAGCCTTGCAATGAGTAAAGTAAGTGGTAAAAGCAGAAAAGGACTACGCACGGCCTATGTTTCGACAATCGTCGGAATTGTAATGGTACTCTTTATCATAGGGCTTGTTTCATGGTTTGTTTTGGGGTTAAACAACCTTAAAAATGACAAAATTGAATCCTATGAAATCGATCTATTTTTCGACAATTCTGTGAATACTTTGGAATTAGGATTGATAGAAGAAGAAATTGCCAATAAAACATATACTAGCGGCGCCATATATAGATCGTCAGAAGAAGCTTGGGAAATTTACACAAATGAAATTGGTGGGGATACTAATTTAACTGTAATCGACAACGAAAATCCAATCGATCAATCCGTGATAATGACCTTGAAAAAGGAATACTTTTATAAAGACAGTATGACGTGGATTGAAACCGAACTCATGCAGGATTATTCAGGCCGGCTGCTTGAAGTTTCTTATCAACCAGAAATTTTTGTAGATGTAAATCAACGACTTGAAAAACTAGTCTACTTCATCCTTTTAATTGCCTGCATGTTACTTTTCATTGCAATTGGAATGATTAACAACACCATTCGATTAGCACTATTTTCCAAACGGTTTTTAATAAAAACCATGCAATTGGTTGGCGCTACCCCTCGATTTATTCGACGACCATTTTTTTGGAGCGCTATAGGTCAAGGTTTTATTTCAGGAATAATTGCGGGAATTATGATCCTTGGGTTAATTCAGCTTTTAAGCAGATATTACCCTATGATTCTCGACATGACAGACCTCACCTTGTACTTTTACGTTCTAGGTGGAATAATCGCGTTTGGAGTTTTAATGACCATTACATCTACTTATTTCGCATTGAGAAAATACTTGCGATTGAACTTAGATGAATTATATTAATTAAATTTGCCATTCCGCAATGCGCTGACGGGAAAACTAATGCTTATGAACGATAAAAATAAATTTGTTTTTGGATCCCAAAATTATTACCTAATAGTTGGCGGATTTTTGGTGTCATTAATCGGATTCTTTTTAATGATAGGTGGCGGTTCAGAAGACCCTACACAGTTTAACGCTGACGAGCTTTTTAGCCATACTAGAATTACGGTAGCACCAATCTTGGTTATACTTGGCTACGGTGTTGTCATTTATGGCATCATGAAAAAAAATAAAGTCCAGTAAATTTAAATGGACTTAATTGAAGCATTCATCCTTGGCATTGTTCAAGGATTGACAGAATTCCTCCCTGTAAGTAGCAGTGGTCATATTGAATTGGCGAACTACATTCTACCCTCTAAAATAGATCCCGAAGAGAGTTTACTAATGGTTACTGTACTACATTTTGCCACGGCAATGAGTACCATAATCATTTTTCGGAAGGAGTTAGCCCTTGTTTTCAAAGGGCTTTTTCAATTTAAATGGAATGATGAAACAAAATTTTCCTTAAAAATTATCCTTTCTATGATTCCCGCTGCGCTAGTAGGGGTTTTATTAGAAGATGAAATAGAATCTTTCTTTGGAGGACAAATAATGTTTGTGGGATGTATGCTTTTATTCACAGGAGCGCTCTTATTTTTAGCAGACAAGGCAAAAAACACCAATAAAGAAGTAGGTTTTTTCCATTCACTTATAATTGGTGCTTCGCAAGCTATTGCCATACTGCCAGGAATATCGAGATCTGGAGCAACAATATCTACTTCCGTATTATTAGGAATTGATCGCGAAAAAGCCGCCCGATTTTCATTTTTAATGGTGGTTCCTTTAATTTTTGGAAAGATGGCGAAAGACATCCTCGAGATTATGGAAAGCCCCGAAAATATTGCCAATACAGACTATTTATCACTTGGCGTTGGTTTTGTATTTGCCTTCTTCACTGGTTTAATTGCCTGTAAATGGATGATTAGTTTAGTGAAAAAAGCCAAACTACGCTATTTCGCATTTTATTGTTTCCTCGTTGGTCTTATTGCAATTTCAGCAGAACTATTTTCTAAATAAATGAAAACTCTATATTTTCAAGCAGGTGAAGTTATTTTGGTAAACAAACCGCTACACTGGACCTCTTTTGATGTAGTGAACAAACTGCGCTACGAACTAAAACAGAAGCTAGGTATAAAGAAAATAAAAGTAGGACATGCTGGGACGCTGGATCCCTTAGCTGATGGATTGCTCATTCTATGTACCGGCAAAAAAACAAAAGAAATAGAATCTTTTATGGGCTTAGAAAAGAAATATTCTGGCACCATTACCTTAGGCTCTACAACACCTTCATATGATCTAGAAACGGAAATCGACCATACATTTCCTTTAGACAAAGTCACTGAAAACCAAGTGAAAGCCGAGGTCGAAAAAATGGTTGGAACATTCGCACAACAGCCTCCGATCTTCTCAGCTAAAAAGGTGAAAGGTAAAAAGGCCTACGATTTAGCTAGAGCAGGTAAAGAGGTTAAACTTGAACCAAAAGTAATTACGATTCATTCCTTTGAATTGTCAAAAATTGAATTGCCATTGGTATATTTTGAAATTACCTGTTCTAAAGGGACTTATATAAGAAGCATTGCGAGTGATTTAGGTAAAAGTTTAGGAAATGGCGGTTATTTGTCAGCTTTAAGGCGTGAAAAAATTGGTCCTTATCACCTAAAAGACGCGCATTCTGTAAAAGAATGGGTTGAAATAATTCAAACGTCAGACATGAATAATAATCCCTCGATTTAGTGAAAAATTCACAGTTATGTGGTTCTAGAGTCTTATCTTTGTACAAATGTTCAGCGTCAAAGAAATAAAAGCAAATGTCTCTGAAGAGATGTCCACCTTTGAAGTAAAGTTCAAAGAATCAATGAAGTCTGATGTGGCACTTTTAGACAAAATCACGCATTATATTATTAAGCGAAAGGGAAAGCAAATGCGTCCCATGTTTGTTTTTTTAACCGCCAAAGCCATAAATGGCCAGGTTGAAGAAGCAAGTTATACCGCGGCCTCGCTCATTGAACTTTCACACACTGCCTCATTGGTACATGATGATGTTGTGGATGATTCAAATGAACGTAGAGGAGTTTTTTCTGTGAACGCTTTATGGAAAAACAAAATTGCTGTATTAGTTGGAGATTACCTTTTAGCGCAAGGATTATTAGTTTCTGTTAATACCTCACAATTCAAGCTTTTAAAAATTGTTTCAGACGCCGTGAAAGCTATGGCGGAAGGGGAATTACTTCAAATCGAAAAAGCGAGAAGGTTAGACATAACAGAAGATGTATATTATGATATTATTCGTCAAAAAACAGCTTCATTAATCGCCTCTTGCTGTGCGGCGGGTGCTGCATCTGTTAGTGAAGATGAAGGCCTCATTGAAAATATGAAACAATTTGGAGAATTGGTTGGTATGGCGTTCCAAATAAAAGATGACATTTTCGACTATGGATATAGTGAGAAAATTGGAAAACCGACTGGAAATGATATTCGGGAGCGCAAAATGACGCTACCATTAATTTATGCTTTAAACAATAGCAGCAAGTCTACAAAAAAGACCCTTATCAATATTGTTAAAAACCATAATGAAGAACCCAAAAAAGTTAAAATTGCAATTCAACATGTAATCGAATCTGGCGGGGTAAAATACGCTTATGATAAAATGATTGGGCTAAAAGAAAAAGCTCTAAAATTATTGGATGTTTTAGAAGATTCGGATGCAAAACAGGCATTGATTGGATTGGTGGAATACACTGTTTATCGAGAAAAATAAAATGAAAAATTATTTGTTCCCTGCCCTATTTGGTTCACTTCTTCTTTTTGGATGTGAAAATGGCACTGAAGAAACGACACCTAACGAAATAATTTCGGATTCGGTGAGCGATTCAATTGCTCCAATTACTGAAACTACAGTTAAAATTGACGATTTTATTAATACAGAAAATGATTCAGTAACCGTTCCTAAAAGAGATTATCAAGAATTTTACGAGACGGGTGAGTTAAAAATTGAGGGAGATTTTGACGACAATGAAGCACGTCATGGGCTTTGGTTGTCGTACTATGAAAATGGAATAAAATGGAGCGAATCAAATTATTCCCATGGTGTTAGAATGGGTCATTCAATTACCTTTTTTCCCAATGGTAGAGTGCGTTACGTCGGTGAATACGCAGATGACATACAAAGCGGCCATTGGATCTTCTACGACGAAGAGGGTAATATTGTTAAAGAAGGGGATTACTAGAATTATTTAATCTTCTGACTATCAATTTTTTGCTTTCCAATAATCACACAAAATTTATTCACTATTCAGCAAACTATTTTAGGCTAGGAAACGTCTTAAAGTAGCTAAACAATAAATGATAACTACCGTATACACGAATAGCTAGAGTTAAATCGTTGATTTTTAGTAAATTTAAGATTATGCTCCTTTCTGTTTTGAATGGATAGGGTCTGATTTTTGTTATAAATGAAGTGGGTATAAACCCCTTACAGTCCGACTTAATGTCAACTTATGAATAAATTAGTACTCTTCTTGTTCACTTTTCTCAGTGTTTTTGGGCTATTGGCTCAAGACGAGATTTGGATGCGTCCAAATAAAGGACAGTGGCATAAAAATGTGGCGTACAAAATTGGAGTTCCAAGTGGGCAAATGTATCTTGAAAAGACTGGTTTCACATATGCCATGAGCAATGCAGATGGACATTATGATGTTGGACACGGACATGCAGAAGAGCCGGAACATGCAAAATCCCATGTGGTGAAAACAACTTTTGTGGGAGCAAACACACCAACATTTGAAGAACTATCTCCTTCAGCCTTTTACGAAAACTACTTCTTAGGCAATAATCCAGATAACTGGGTAACGAACAGTTATGCCTATGAAGAAATCCAATATCTTAAATTGTACGATCAGATAGATTTGAGATTATACGAAGCCAACAACACACTCAAATATGATGTGATTATTAAAACCGGAGGAGATCCATCCGACTTTAAAGTGAGTTATGAAGGACAAGACAACCTTGAAATAATTGAGGGCGCCTTGCATATTACAACAACTTTAGGAACCATAATCGAAGAAAAACCATTTGCTTATCAAGAAACTGATGGGTTAAAATACAAAGTAGCATGTGAATATGTTTTAGTTGGAAGCGAAATGCATTTCAGTTTCCCAGATGGTTATGAGCTTTCAAAGCCCGTAATTATTGATCCAGAATTAAACTTTTCAACCTTTACGGGCGCATCATCAGACAACTGGGGAATGACAGCTTGCCCAGACGTTGACGGTAAAATGATTGGCGGCGGAATTGTATTTGGCAGTGGCTACCCATTATCACCAGGCGCTTTTGATAGCGGCTATAATAACATCACTGGTTCACGGTTAGTTGATTTAGGCATTACAAAGTTCACCGCAGACGGCAGTGCTATCGTCTTTTCTACCTTTATTGGTGGTGCCGGAAGCGAAACCCCACATAGTTTAATTGTAAATGAAGACAACGATCTTTATATCATGGGTGCAACTTCATCACCAGACTTCCCTGTGGGCGACAGTCCATATCAAGGTGCAAATATTTTAGGTGATCCGCCAGAGGCGGCAGATGGACAAATAGACGGAATTAACTTTGAAGACGGAGCTGATATATTTATCTTCAAATTATCTGCAGCAGGAGATGCGCTCTTGGGTGGCACATTCCTAGGTGGAACTGGTTTCGACGGTATTTCAGAAGAAGGCTTCGTAGTTCATAATTACGGAGATCAACTAAGAGGAGAGGTTTTTTTAGATGATGCCTCAAATGTATACATTACTTCAACTACAACATCTGCCGATTTTCCAATTGTAGGAGGGTTTGATGCCACATTAAGTGGGGGTAAAGATGCGATTTTAGCAAAATTTAATCCCGATTTATCAGACTTGCTGTGGAGCACATATGTTGGTGGATCAGGACATGAGGCAGGTAATTCAGTAAAAGTTTCCCCTTCAGGAGATATTTTTACAGTTGGAGGAACAACAAGCACTGACTTCCCAAACACGGCTGGCAACATCCATCCCGGTTATCAAGGAGGAACAGTTGACGGCTATTTAATGAAACTGACTGCTCCGGCATATACGCCAGAAGCTACCTATCTTGGAACAGGTGATTATGATCAAGCCTATTCGGTTGAAGTTGATATTGACGAATTTGTATATGTATACGGACAATCAAGTGGGCCATACCAAACGGATGGTGTAAATTACATTAATGCCAATAGTGGGCAATTCATTCATAAAATCAGCAATGACCTGGGGACTACCGAATGGTCATCTGTTTTTGGCGCAAGTTCTGGTGTAGCTGAAATTTCGCCCACGGCATTCTTAGTGAGTGATTGTTATGAAATTTATATAGCAGGCTGGGGAGGAAACACTAATTTTGCAGAAGGAAGTACCACTACAGGCTTTCCAACCACTGGAGATGCCTATCAATCAGAAACAAGCGGAAATAATTTTTATTTAGCGGTATTTACAGCAGATATGGATTCTTTGAAATATGCCACATTTATGGGTGAGACCGATTCCGGTGGAGATCACGTGGATGGAGGAACGAGTCGATTTGACAAATCTGGAACGATTTATCATGCTGTTTGTGCAGCATGCGGATTTAATGATTGGCCAACTACCCCTGGGGCATTTTCTGAAACCAACGGAAGTAGTAATTGTAATATGGCTGTTTTCCAATTTGAATTGGCTCAAATTGAGGCCGTGCTAAGCACTGGCGCTCCAATTATTTGTATTCCTGATCCCGTGTTATTTGAAAATGACAGCGAATATGGCGATACCTATTTTTGGGATTTTGGAGATGGCATTGGAACTTCTACTGATTTTGAACCCTCTTACTTTTATACAGAACCCGGCATATACATAGTTACTTTGATAGTTTCAGATGCTGCAGGCTGTTATGAACCCGACACGGCTTATATTGAAGTTGAAATTCAATTGTTCGAAGGAGAAGCTTGGGCGCTCACAGATACGATATGTCCTGGAAGTTCGGTTCAATTGTTCGCTACAGGTGGCGACACCTATACTTGGGGCCCGCCAGATCTTTTAACCGATCCTACAGCTTCAGATCCAATTGCCACAATAGACGAAGAAACGACATTTACCGTTACGATTGAAAGCATATGCGGAACAACAGAACTCACAGTAACGGTTTACGTTTTTGAGGTCAGTACTTCCTCTGGCATAGACACCGCAATTTGCATAGGAGGAGAAGCTCAACTCACAGCATCCGGAGGGGACACCTATTTATGGGCGCCTCCCGAAGATTTGGACGACCCCACGATAGCAGAACCAATTGGGTCACCCCCATTAACAACATACTACACGGTAGATATTACTACCGAAGAAGGGTGTTTGATTCAAGACACCATCAAAGTACATGTTGATCATGATGTCCCTTTTCCAAATTTAATTGATGAAGTGAATCTATGCAAAGGAGACAGCATAAGAATAACAGCTGGAGGTGCAACAGATTATTTATGGACTCCAGATTATAATATTAGTGATCCTACGATCTACAATCCTTACGTTTATCCTGATGTTGACACCGATTATTCGGTAACGTTTACAAATGCTTGCGGTTCGTCTTACGACACTGTGTCCGTTTATGTAATTGTAATTGATGCGGAAGCGTCACCGGACACGACTATATGCCCTGGAGATTCTGCTTTTTTATGGGCCACAGGCGGTGAATTCTACCAATGGTATCCTGGCGCTTATCTGTCAAGTACGAATACATCTTCAACAGTTTCAACTCCACCAAATGATATATTGTACACTGTTTATGTTTCAGATCAATATGGTTGTGCAGACTCGGCAGATGTATTTGTGGAATTATATGATCCGCCCACGATAACTGTTTCCCCGGCGGTATATCCAATTGCGGGTGATACGGTTACTATTTGGGCAGAAGCTGACGGAGCAATTTACTGGACACCACCATACAATATTCAATGTCAAACGTGTGAAACTACAATTGTTTGGCCTGAAGTTGAAACCCATTATGCAGCAACAGTAACTGATGCGAACGGGTGCACCAACTATGCTGTGGTTCCTGTTTACTTTGAACCGTTAATCTATGTACCAAACGCCTTTACACCTGATGGAGACGAATTCAATAATGTTTTCAGAGCGATTGCGCACAATATTAATGAGTTTGAAATGCATATTTTTAATCGTTGGGGAGAACTCATTTATGTAATGGATGACCTAGATGATTATTGGGACGGCAGTTATCGTAACTCTCTTGTGACTGATGATGTTTATGTTTGGCAAATTATTTATACCGACTTGAAAGGTATTGCTCATGAATTAAGAGGGCATGTGGTATTGTTGAAATAGATATTCTTCTATTTGCTTATCCGTTTCAATTCTGTTTTCATAACGCGAGATAGATTACTTACAGTATTACTAATCAAACCAATGTCTTTTATAAATTCACGCCGTATTTTAAATCGGTATTTCCCATCCAATACAAATTGGTCATCTATGATTTCATACTCTTTCATGTAAAAATATCCTTCCATTAAAACACATTCCACATCCTTAAATCGTCCAATATCTTTTAATTGATGATAACAAGTGTCGAATAAGTATAGTTCTTCTCTTTTAAAACCGTTCGAAAGTTCATACCACAATTTATTTGCTGGTTTTTCGTCGACACTGTATATTAAATTGCTACTAGATCTACCCACTTTTACCTTTTCTTGAATCCTGTCCGTGTAATAGAAATTTTCGCCGCCATACATTCGAGATTCGTTTGCAGAAACACGCATTTCTCGCGTTTTAATTATACGGCCTAACGTATCATGGATAGTTAAATTAATGACTTCCGTGTAATTAGATTTGTAGGCTAATTCATGAACAATTTCAAAACTAGTTTCATAGACTGAATCTACTTTTAGTTCATGATAAAAGTTAGCCCTAATTAAAGAACGGTTAGGAACGATATAATCTCGAAGATCAATTTTTTTTGTTGAAACAGAATCTGAATTTGGTGATGAATCGTTTTTACAGCCAATGACAAATAACAAAATTACAAACCAATGGTATTTACTTAAACACTTTGTTGCGCGGTTTGAGACAAGCGCATTTTTAACATAAAAATTCACGATAAAATAATAAAACTAACTTATGATTTTGTCAATACGTTAATCCACAAAGCGCAGATCCATTTCCATAACATATCGGCATTTATCGCATGTTCTTAGTTCCTCTGAATTATAGAATTGGCGAAACCGTGGTTGAAAGTCCTTTTCAACATTTTGCAATTCGAAACGAGTGTCGTGCAATTTATTATTACAATTATCGCAAAACCACATTAAACCGTCTTTAAGCGCCGTTCCCTTTCTAATACGCTCAATCACTAGTCCAACGGAATTAGCAGGTCTAACAGGGTTGTGAGGGACGTTGGCGGGTAGTAAGAACATGTCTCCTTCTTTAATATCAACTTTAACTGCTTTACCGTCTTCTTGTATTGTCACCTCAATATCACCCTCTAGCTGATAGAACAATTCTTCTGTTTCATTATAGTGATAATCTTTACGGGCATTTGGTCCACCCACAATCATAACAATATAATCGCCAGATTCAATATATAAGTTTTTATTTGAAACCGGAGGCTTCAATAAATCTCTATTTTCTTTGATCCAGTTATTTAAATTAAAGGGTGCTGCAATTGCCATATATCTATTTTTTTGAAAAATTGAATCTTGCCTATAGTTAGGTGAAAGATGCGTCAACTAATTTAATAATTAGTTTGGGCTTTTCATAGTGATTGTTTATTAGAAAACAAATCTGATGAAGAAGTAGGAAGGCGCATTCGAAATAATTGAGTTGATTCTTTGGGTTGAGATAAGAAACGTATGTTAAACATTACAAATTCTTTGGACAAAAAAAGAGGGGAGCTCAATGAGCTCCCCTCCCTAAAATATATTCTTATCGAATTACTGTTTTACAACTCTGACCTTTTGGACAGTGTTTTCAGAAGTAACTTTCACGAAGTAAACTCCGCTTTCGATAGTACTCATGTCAATTTCGTAGTTACCGTAAACATTAGCTACGTTTCTAGAGATAATTACTCTACCCTCGATATCTAATACTTCGATTACTGCGTTTCCATCAATTGCAACGTTTTGAACAGTCAACACGTCAACAACAGGATTAGGATACACAACTAAAGCGTTTTCAGTATCTTCAGTTAAATCAGCACAATCAACTAATACAACAGTAACAACAGCAGTATCTGTAGGACAGTACTCACTCGTTACAGAATAGTTGAATTTGTAGATTCCAGCATCCATTCCAAGAGGAATAAATAATCCACCAGCTAAAGCAACATCAGGATCAACACCGTCGTACTCCCAAAGTCCACCGCCATCATAGTCACCAACAATGTGATCAGATAATACGATATCATAAGTGTTACAAGTTGTGTAGAATCCGTCAGCACCAGCATCAACCCCTGCTTCAGTTGTGATAGTAGTCATAACAGTATCAGAATCACATCCGTTACCAATTACATAGTAGAAAGGGAAGTCACCTTCAAAGTCAGGGAATCCAACTAGGTTAGGTAATTCGTTACCGTCAGCTACTGATGGGTTGTACCAAGTACCACCTTCATCACTGTATCCTGCGATCGCATCAAACAAGTCATAAGTAGAACCTGCACAAATATTTGGATCCAATCCTAAACCAGCAGCGATTTCTTCAACAGAAGATAAAGAGATAGTAAAGTGAATATCAGCTGAAACATAAGCAACTGGATTAACCATGATATAGTATTCAGTACCTGGAGTTAATCCACAAGCAGTCACCTCAGATCCAAATGGAGCATCATCACCGTCAGCACCAGGTGCTAAAGAATTCGCATATTGAGGAACAAAGTTTGAAATAATTCCACAATCTCCTGTAGAATAAACAGCAACCTCAGTATAGAAATTCGTTTGACACGTACTCTCGTCAAATGTATTTACAACAACTTGTCCTGATGCAGGTGCAGTGAATTTGAACCAAACAGTTCTATCAACTCCGTCACCAGCGCACCATCCGTCGCTTGAATAACAATCAGCAACAGGAGGAGCAATAGCAGTTTCACCAGGTAAAACAGTTGCATCAAAGTTGTGTCTTAGTTGAGCAGGACCGTCAATAGTCAACTCAATTGCGTCACATGGATCATCATTGATGATCTGAGTTCCAAATAAGATTGGATCAGACCATGCAGAAACAGAATCAACACCACAGATAGCTCTTACATATACCCAATAAGGAGTCGTATGTTCTAAACCAGTCATATAAATGGGAGCAGCATCTTCATCATATAATGCTAACACTTCTTCACCTGCTTCTGGAACGAAACAAGGAAGTCCAACTTCTAAGTCAAACGTTTCAGCGCCGGATGACGCGAAGTTTGCATGAGCAGCTGTGTTTGTAATATTGATCATATTAATAGCAAACGGAGTAGCACACAATGCAGGTTGAGTCCAGCAGAATGGTCCAACCCATACAGAAGATGAATCAGCACCTTCACCACAATTTGCTCTTACCCAGTAACAGTATGTTTCACCTGGAGCTAATCCAGTTAAAGAAATACCAGGGGATACAGCAGCGTCATCAATTGTTCCAAATTCTGGATCAGCTAAGTCAACACCCCAAGAAACTTCCCATGCATCTTCCGAATCACCCATTTCCCAGGATAAATCAGCTTCTGCTCCTGAAGTTCCAGATGCATATAATGCAGACGGCGCAGGGCAGAAGATACCAGTAGTAAAGCAGAATGGTCCAACCCAGTTAGATAAAGAATCTGGTCCTTCACCACAAACAGTTTGTACATAGTAGCAATAATCAGTAATAGGCTCTAAACCGTCTAGTGTGTATGGATTAGTTGGGATATTAGTAACAGTTACCCCAGTTCCTAGAGCGAATCCAGCAGTACCGTATTGAATATTCCATTCAGTAGCAGCTGGATCGTTATTTTCAGTCCAAGACAATGTCGCGTTTAATCCGCCAGAAGCAACCATTGTTCCGTCAGAAGGATCTACACAAATAGCTTCAGCACAAGCTTCGTTTGGCCCAACCCATAATGAATAAGCGTTTACAAGTCCGCCTCCAAGATCAACTTCACATACTGCGCGTACATACCAATCATAACAAACACCAGCTTCTAATGGCTCCATTACTTCAGAGTCAAAGGGAGTAGTTGACTCAAAGCCATCTCCTAATTCGAAACCTTCTACTTCCCACTCAAATTCAAATTCAATTTCGTCACCTGTTCCAGGTACCCATGTCGTTATAACACTATCTTTAGTTATATAAGTTTCATCTGGACTTAATGGTGCAGGACAAATTGCTGGAGTACAGAAAGTATTCGGTCCTGACCTGAAACAACTTACTTCTCCACCACCACAGTTGGCTTGAACGTAATAATCATAACAAGTTAATTCAGCTAAACCTGTAAGTGTGACATTAGAAATACCATCATCTTTTAAGATTACTGTTCCTTCAACTTCAGGATCAAATCCTGTAGGTCCGTAAGAAATAGTCCAAGAAGTTTCAGATCCACCTGCAAACCAAGCAAGAATTGCCGTATCCCAAGACGTAGCAAATGCATCCAAAGATGTAGGTTGAGGACAAGCAGGATTCTCTAAACGTACATCAAATGCACCTTCGTTTGAAGTTTGCCAGTTATCATTGATCTCAAACAAGTAATCTTCACCACCAATAACAGTTACTGCAGGCATTACTTGTGGATTCCATGTTCCGTTGTACAAAATTTCTTCAACGTCGTCACAAGTTCCTTTATGGATTCTTCTGTCAACAGATAATGTATTTGTATAACCGCCACAGTTAATAGTTAATGCACCATCACATGGGGCAGTAAATGAGTACCAATGATCATGGGTATCAGCAACGACACCTCCTTCAGCCCCGTCATTTGGAGTTCTGAAACCTTCGGCAACGAAGATTGGTACTGCCTCTTCACACGTCAGTCCGCCTGGGTATAAACCCACTGCTTGACCGTAGGAGACATTCGCGAATGCTGTGAAAAAGAACAGCACTAGCATTAAGTCAATTTTTTTCATAACTAGTTTTTAAATTAAAAATTATAGATTTAATTTCGCTAATGTAATAAAACATGATTGATTAATCAAATTTAAATAGAAAAAAGTGTGTCATCTTTTTTTTCTAAATCCTCTAAATTCGATTAGTTCACCAAAAACGTTTTAGATTTAGCGCGGTTAGACACGGTAATTATCAATTGTTGCTCACCGAATTTAATGAGCGTCATATCCTTACAATCTTCTGACTCAAAGAATCCTGATTCCAATGGCGAAAGTTGTTCAAAACTCCCTTTTCCATTTCCTATAAGAACTGTTCCACGACCTCCGTCATAACGAATTGTTTCTACCTCAGTTCCATAATTATTTCCTGCTGCCACTAAATCCAAATGCCCGTCATTGTTAACGTCCATAGGAATCGACTTGTTCACTGGCCCAAGTTGGGCATGTGAAGGTAAATCTTCAATCTCATAATTGGTTCCGTTACTTAATAAAATCACGGAATGGAAATTGGTTGCTGAATAATGGAGTGCAGCTTCTAATGCTTCTGTACCATAAATATTTTCCACATCTGCAGTAGAGAATTCACTATAAGTTGGGAACTTTTGCTCTATAAAAGGCATTTGTTCAGATGTACACTGTCTGCCGCGAACAGGGTAACAAATATTGTTTTGATATTTGGCCAAAACAATATCATAGGTTCCATTCTCATCAAAATCATGACAATAAATTTCTAAGGGTTTGTCTTTTGAAGGATGAAACTTATTATTTCTTCCAACATTCCCGGCAACATAGTCATTTTTACCATCTCCGTTAAAATCTCCTTTAGAAATGGAATACCACCATCCTATATCTGCTTCAGGATTGTACTTACTTGTTACATCTGCAAATTTGCCATCCGTATTTTCGAAGAAAGTAATCGGCATCCATTCGCCTACAACGATTAAATCTAAGTCATCATCTCCATCAAAATCATCAAAAAGGGCATCTGTTACCATACCTGGCCCCATAATGCTTCTATTGTCAGCTGCCTCATTTGGTGCTACGGATTGCGGAGCTACATCAGCAAACACACCAGCGCCATTATTTTGCAATAAAAAGCTACGTGGTGAAAAAGGATAAAACCCTGGCGTTTGTCTACCTGCGATAAATAGATCCATGTCTCCATCATTATCATAATCTGCAACGGCAAGTCTTTGCCCAGATGTTGGCATACTTGGAAGACGATTGACGGTTTCATTTTTAAAATTACCTAGTCCATCATTAATATAAAGTTGATCTTGAATCATAGGTGAACTGTAATTGTATTCATTCCCACCTGACACGACGTACAAATCTAAATCACCGTCATTATCCACATCTACCATTTTTGAATCCATCTCTTCGCGCAACGCTTGCGCGCTCCATGGTCCTTTTTGCTCCACAAAGCCAACATTTGCTTTTTGGATATACAATTTACCTGCAAAATCAGCAGCACCTGATACATAGATATCTTCTAGGTCATCTCCATTTACATCTCCCTTAGAAACAAATGGCCCAAGCTGAGACATTTTATGTGGTAATAAGACCTCTGTTTTAAAATCGTCCACCGACATCTCTACATGCTGGAATGTAAACAACGAATCTGACACGTCTACAAAGGGCTGTTTCATTTTTTGGTCAGCCGCCATTATTCCGTTAGCATCTTTCGGTGAAAAACTATGAACTTGATTCACCGCCAAGTTTTCTTTGGTCATTACATCACCATTTGACCATTTAATCTCTACTTTATCGATTGTTTTAGATTCTCCAACTCCGAAATGAACAATTCGTTCAACAGAAGATTCATAACCACGAGAAACATGAATTTCATGAAATTGAATTTCGTCACCAATTGTAATTTTAATTGTTGCGCCAATAGCATCAACATTTTTGTCTGCTCCGTCAATATTAAAACGGATGTAATTATTAGGGCCTTCTAATTTATTTTCCATAATAAAAGAAGCTTCTTCCATATTATTGAGTACCAAATCTAAATCTCCATCATTATCAAAATCCGCAAATGCTGCTCCACTTGAATTTACAGGTTGTTCAAATTTCCAATCTGCTGTTTTTTTAGTAAAATGAATATCTCCATCATTTTGATAGACATAATTAAAAATCTTGGACGTTGGCATCAAAGCCAGACCATCTTCGTAGTTTTCGATTTTACCTTCTGCTTCTTTCTGCATATAATCGATCGTGTAATCATTGTCTCTTGCCTCACGGCGGTAACCGTTAGTCACGAATAAATCTCTTTTACCATCATTATCAAAATCCGCAAAAAGTGGCGCCCAACTCCAATCGGTTTTTGAAACTCCAGCTGCTTGAGACACCTCAGTAAATGTTCCATCACCGTTGTTCATTTGCAAGCCATTAAACATGTATTGATAATGAAACCCTACATAAACCAGGTCCCAGAAGTTTTTCGTACTCATTCCGCCCATATTTCGCTTAGAGCGCACATGATCTTCCGCAGCCATATCAACTGTGAAAATATCGTTAAAACCGTCGTTGTTAAAATCGACAATATCATTCCCCATTGAGAAATTTGAAATATGCTTGGTTCGCTCACCTACCTCTTCAGAAAAAGTACCGTCTCCATTATTCATATAAATAAAATCTGGATCTTGATAATCATTAGAGATATAAACATCAGCATAACCATTCCCGTCTAAATCGCCAATAGCTATTCCTAATCCAAAACAATTATTCTCGATACCCGCGGCTTTAGAAATATCCACATACATTCCATCTTGATTTTCTAGAAAGACATCAGCATCTTCTCCATATTTTTTTAATCGCTTAAATTCATCTACCGAAACGAATCTATCGGTAGGTGATTTAATGGGGTGATTGAGTACATATAAATCCAAATCTCCATCATTATCAAAATCAAAAAAAGCGGCGTGAGTAGATCGTTTTTCCACATTTACACCAAATTCCGCCGCGCGCTCGGTAAACGTATTGTCTTGATTATTGATAAAGAGCATGTTTTGAAGTAAGGTTTTATCCTCAGGGTTTCCAGAACGACACACGTAGATGTCTAAATAACCATCCGCATTGAAATCGACCATGTTCACCCCAGTATGCCAACCTATGTTAGCGCTTTCATCAAAAGCAGACCCCGTAATATCCTCAAATACCATATCCCCTTTGTTCAAATACAATTTATCTTGCACTTGATTTCCTGTGAAGTAAATATCGGTTAAGCCATCATTATTTATATCACCAACTGCAACACCGCCGCCATTATAGATGTACTCATAATTAAAGAAGTTAAAGTCTTCATTTTCCGAAATTGAATTGTGAAAATCGATCCCTGTTTTTTCAAATGGCAACGTCTCAAATTCCATTGAGTAATCAGACGTTTGCAAAGAGTCTACTTGCACATCATCTGTATTGTCAACATCACCAGCGCATGAAGCCAAAAATAAAATTGGAAGTATAAAGAGGAGTAGCCTTTTCATCTGTCTTGTTTTTTTATTTTAATAACGCGTCTCTATCACAAATCTCAAATCTATCTTTATGAGACGAATGATCTATTTTCATTCACTCTTATCACTTGACGCACAGGCGTCTCGTAAAGAAAAAACAAAAACTATTTCGTGAATTTTACACGATTTATAAAATTCATCCATTTTTGATCAGAAACTAACAAATATACTAACTTTATCGGAAATAATTTTCAGATGAACTTAGATTTAACAGGGAAAACAGCCATAGTATGTGGAAGTACACAAGGCATTGGTTTGGCAGCTGCAACAGAGTTAGCCAATTTAGGAGCACACTTAATTTTGGTGTCACGTAACGAAGAGAAACTTCAAGCTGCACTCGGTGGATTGGATACCGAAAAGAGCCAGTCGCACAATTACTTAGTTGCTGACTTTTCAAAACCAGAAGAACTACGTGAAAGAATTAACGCTTTTTTGGAAGGTAAATCAGTTGAGATACTTGTGAACAATACAGGCGGACCAGCAGGCGGACCTATTCATGCGGCTAAGACAGATGAATTTACAGCAGCTTTTAACCAACATTTAATTTGCAACCATATTATGGTGCAAGCCGTTCAGGGAAAAATGAAAGCAGCCGGTTATGGCCGAATTATCAACATTATTTCCACTTCGGTAAAACAACCATTAGACGGCTTGGGCGTTTCAAATACTATTAGAGGCGCAGTAGCCAATTGGAGTAAAACTTTAGCAAACGAATTGGGACAATTCAACATCACAGTAAACAATGTTTTACCTGGTGCTACGAATACCGTTCGTTTAAAATCAATTATAGAAAACAAAGCGGGTAAAACTGGCAAAACGTTTGACGCGATATTGGATACAATGTCAAACGCATCTCCAATGAAACGGATTGCCCAGCCAGAAGAGGTCGCAAATGCGATTGCGTTTTTAGCTTCTCCGGCGGCGAGTTATATTAATGGAATTAATGTTCCTGTTGATGGAGGGAGGACAAAAAGTCTTTAGACCTTTTGTGTTTGAGTTTGAAGATTGAGTTTTGAGGGTTTGGTGCGGCGTGTTTTAAGTGCAGCGTGCTGTCAAATGGTGTGTTTTGTGTATGTTGTTGTTTTACTGTTGTGTGTGTGATGTTGTTTGGATGCGCGGTGATGGTGTGATGTTGTGATGTTGTGTTTGATACAATCGTGCTGATATTTTATTTGCTTTAGGTCAACAAAAAATGACTACCCCTTTGAGGGAAGCGTTGCTCTGGTTTAATTTTTAACACCGCGTAGTTACAATTCTGGCATTGTAGAATGACGATTCTTTCTTGATCCAGAACTGTGGGTTTGCTGAACGTGCAAAAATTCGACTGGCCGCTTGATTATCTTAGTTTAACAAGAACGTTTTTGCTTTATTCCTGTTTGACACCGTAATTAACATAGTGCTGCCATCATGTTCAATACGCACCATATCTTTACAATCATTATTCTCGAAGAAACCAGACTCAAGGGGCGACAATTGCTCAAAATTACCTTTTCCGTCACCTAGAAGCACGGCACCTCTGCCACCATCATACCTCACCGTTTCTACCTCAACGGAGAAATTATTACCAACTGTGACGACATCCATATTTCCGTCATTATTCGCATCAAACACAATGGATTTATTAACAGGCCCCAATTGCGCAAATATTGGTAAATCTTGCTCTTCAAAACCGCCATCATTGCTCATAAGAACTACAGAATGGAAATTTTTGGCTGAATAATGCAAGGCTGCATCTAGCGCTTCTTGTCCATAAATATTATCAATGTCAGCCGTAGCGTACTCTCCATAAGTCGGGAACTTATTTTTAATAAATGGCATTTGTTCAGATGAACATTGTCTTCCGCGAACAGGATAACATATATTATCTTGATATTTCGCTAAAACAATATCTTCCGTTCCATTTTCATCAAAATCTTTCACATAAATCTCTAGCGGTTTAGTTTCAGATGGGTGGAACTTATTGTTTCCTCCAACGTTACCCACTATATAATCTGATTTGCCATCTCCGTTAAAATCACCTTTAGAAATGGAATACCACCAACCGCGTTGAGCAGAAGGATTGTATCTTTTAGTGACATCATCAAATTTTCCGTTGCTGTTTTCAAAGAAAGTTATTGGCATCCACTCTCCGACAATTACTAAATCTAAATCGTTATCATTATCAAAATCATCAAATATGGCATCTGTCACCATTCCTGGTGCAGCAAGACTAATACTTTCTTCGGTTTGATTAGAACCAACTGTTGAAGAAGTAACATCTGTAAATTTACCGTCTACATTTTCTAATAAGAAGCTACGCGTGGTATATGGATAAAACCCTGGCATTTGTCTTCCGCCGACATAAAGATCAGGATCTCCATCTCCATCATAATCACCCACGGCAACACTTTGTCCCGAAGCCTCTAATTTAGGTAGTCGTGTTACAGTTTCATTTTTGAAATTTCCTTTCCCATCATTTATATAGAGTTGATCTTGATAGAATCTAATACTAAAGTCATATTCATTTCCTCCTGAAACGACATATAAATCTTGGTCACCATCCCCATCAACATCTACAAATGCCGACCCTAGTTCCTCACGTGCTTTACCCTGAGACCAAGGTCCTGATTTTTCGGAAAAACCACCATTTTCATTCTGAATATACATTACTCCAGAAAACCCTGTTGCTCCAGAAATAAAAAGATCATCTAGCCCATCTCCATTCACATCTCCTTCAGAAATAAATGGCCCTAATTGAGACATTTTATGTGGCAGTAGCACCTCACGTTCAAAATCGTTTACTTTTGCTTCAGTATGCGAAAATGTAAATACTGAATCAGTAATATTCGTAAATAAAGTCGGTTGCCTTGGCTCATCCGTTTGGGTACCATTTGCCTCACTAATTTTAATTGTATGCGTTTGATTCACGGCTAAATTTTCACGTGTTAATTTACGCCCATTTAACCATTCAATTTCTAACTTATCTATTTTGTCAACATTCCCTAAACCAAAATGGATGGTATGCTCAACCGAAGATTCGTATCCTCTCGTCACTTGAATTTCATGATATTGAATATTGTCGCCGGCGGTAATGGTTACCCTTGCACCAATTGCGTTAATGTTTTTCTCTTCTCCTTTTACATTTAGGCGCACATAGCTATTTGAACTTTGTAATTTATTCTCCATAATGAAAGAAGTTTCTTCCATATTATTGACGATTAAATCGAGATCGCCATCATTATCTAAATCGGCAAAAGCAGCCCCGTTAGAATTAACAGGAGCATCAAATTTCCATTCATCCACTTTTTTAGTAAAACCCATGTCGCCATCATTTTTAAAAATGTAGTTATAAATTTTTGAGGTCGGCATTAAGGCCAATCCCTCTTCATATGTAAGTGTATCTCCATAGAAAGCACGGCGATCATATTCTAACCCATAATCATTATCACGCGCTTCTCGATTATAACCGTTTGTGATAAATAAATCTTTATGACCATCATTGTCAAAATCGGCAAATAAAGGTGCCCAACTCCAATCGGTTTTAGATACCCCCGCAATTTGTGAAACTTCTGTAAATGTGCCATTTCCATTGTTCATTTGCAAACCGTTAAACATGTATTGATAGTGCATGCCCAATGTTACTGTCTCCCAAAAATCTTTTGAACTCATGGCTCCCATGTTTCGTTTTGAGCGCACATGATCCTCGGCCGCCATATCCACAGTCATTATATCTAAATAACCATCATTATTAAAATCGGCTATGTCGTTCCCCATGGAATAATTGGAAATATGTTGTGTTCTTCGTTCAACATCTTGAACAAAGGTTCCATCACCACGGTTCATGTAAACCAAATCTGGATCTTGATAATCATTAGAAATGTATATATCCGAATAACCATTCCCATCCAAATCCCCTATGGCAATTCCTAAACCATAGCAATTACTCAGGATACCCGCTTTTTCAGATACATCTTCAAATTTACCGTCCTTATTTTCTAAAAGTACATCTGCATCTTCTCCAAACATTTTAATTCGTCTAAATTCTGAAGCTGTTACTAAGTTGTCTCCAGGAAGTTTATTCGGGTGATTTAAAACGTATAAATCTAAATCGCCATCATTATCATAATCGAAAAATGCCGAGTGAGTTGAGCGGCGTTGAATATCCACTCCATATTCCGCTCCTTTTTCTGTAAATGTATTATCTTGATTGTTGATGAAAAGTAAGTTACCCATGAGGGTTTTATCTTCAGGGTCTCCTGAACGACAAACATAAATATCTAAAAAACCATCTGCATTAATATCCACCATGTTCACACCTGTATGCCAACCTTCGTTCGCATTCTCATCAAAGGCGGAACTGCTGATATCTTCAAATTCCATATTGCCTTTATTTAAATAAAGTTTGTCTTGAACTTGATTACCGGCAAAGTAAATATCTGTTAATCCATCATTATTAATATCACCAACAGCTACGCCCGCACCATTATAGATATACTCATACGTGTAAAAGTTGAATTGTTCATTTTCCTCAACAGTATTGTAAAAATCAATCCCTGTTTTAGAAGCTTCTAAGGTTTCAAATGACATTGATTCCTCCAAAACTACAGTAGAATCAGACCCATCTGTATCTGCATCTGAATTGCCCCCACAAGAAATGAGAATAAAAATTGGAAAAGTAAAGAGTAGCGCCTTTTTCATTGTTCTAATGTTTTAATCCAAAAACAAATATACCAAAATGCTGAAATTAAAACCATACAAAACGATAAGATCAATTCTAAATATCGTTAAAACAATTGCGCGTCATATGCAAATTGATGCACTCGGCGGCGAATCCCGAATTGATAAATACGATTGTTCACGCTGGGATTCACACGATTAGACAGGAATATATACGTAATTTTATTGACAGGATCCATCCAAATGCAGGTACCCGTAAAACCAACATGACCATAAGTGTCTTGGGGTGCAGAATGGGCACAACCAAAGGCGGAGGTGTTCAATGATGGCTTATTCCACCCAAGACCACGGTGAGAACCAGGTTGAACACTCGTGAATTTTGAAACAGTTTCCGGTTTTAAATACTGTGTGTCGTTATAGGTTCCCTTGCGCAATAACATCTCACCTAAAATGGCTAAATCATTTGCGGTTGAGAAAATTCCAGCGTTACCAGCTATCCCACCATACAAAGCGGCGTTGGGGTCATGCACGTGTCCATGTAGGAGTTGCTTTCTCCAAAACCGTTCATTTTCCGTAGGCACAATCTCATTTTTTGAAAAATGACTTAGGGGCTTGTATTTTGTGCGCTCCATACCAAGCGCCATATAAAACTTATCGTAAATAAATTCTTTATAAAGATTTCTCGTTTTTAAATCATCCTCCCTTAAGTTGTAGCCATATTTTCGAGGGTTATTTTGAATGATACTTTTAAACAAAAAATAAAGCGTATTCATATTCACATCACTGTACTTATAATTCTTATTAGGATCTAGCCAAATTTGGTTGAGCTTAAGCCACATAGAATCTTGATATCTTATGTCTAAAAAGAAATTCTCCGCCACTTCTGTAGAATAAATGGTATCATCAACCATATCACAGAAATAGCGATCATAGCGGCCTATATCTTCTCCTGTATAACGCATGTATTTAATGATTGGAAAACCAGCCGGCATGCCGCTTTTATGGGTGAATAATTCTTGAAAAGTAATGTTCCGGATGGTGTTTGGATAACGCAAGTGATGTTTCAATGAATCTGGCAAATATTTACCTAAACTATCAAGAAGTCCAAAGGCTTCCATTTCATATAATTTCATGCCCACCATGGTAGTAGAAACTACTTTAGTTAAGGAAGCTAAATCATAAAGCGATTCGGCGGTAACTGGCTGTGTTCTATCGTATGTATGATATCCAAACGATTTGTCGTAGATGATGCAGCCATCTTTAGCTATAAGCACTTGGCAGCCAGGGAAAGCACGGCCTCCAAGCGCGCCGTGAATTGCATAATCTATTTGGCGAAGGGTATCGCTGCTTAAATTACAAAAAGCCGGATCGGTGCGTGCCAATTTTATTTTTTCAGTTTTAACCCCTTTTACAATCGAATCTTGCGAGACAAAATCACTGTTAAAAACCAATTGACCGGTGCATTGCTGCAATAGGATAGAATAATCTATTTCACCTTTGTTATTTTTAGGTACATAAATTAGGTTAGGAGTGCTATTTACACGTTCATATAAATCACGATTAGAAAAACATATAATTGTGTTATTATTTTGCTCCAAACTATCTATTTTACTGAACATTTCCTCCGAAATAGAATCGCCAATAACTACAATTTTCGTTCCTTCCTCTGCTGTTATTTTATCAAAATTTTCCTCCACATTTTTTTGGAATACTTTAAATTTATTCCGGGACTTAACCTTTTTATTTAGAACGATTTTCTCATCCACATATACACTCACGCCGGGGGCAAAAGGAACGGTTTTACTTTTGTTGTTAATGAGTGTTGTAGCCCCATAGAGTAGATTTATTTGCACGGCTTTTTTCTGTTCAGCAATTCCCGCTTTTATAGGCGATTTGACAAGGTTATTCTTGGCTTCCAAAATACGCTTCGTGCTTTCTTCGAAAATTAACTTATTCTCTTCCGTAATTGTCCAATCGCTGAATGGAATACTTTTATTAATATCCTCTTCCATTTTTACAAAAACTAAGTCGCATCCACCGCTCAATTGATTATTTATGGCCTCTATTTTAGTCGAAATGAGGAACATTCCATCATAATTGGCAGATTCACGAAAGCCATTGAGTTGTACGGTGTCAAATTGAACTAAATCTAGTTGAACAACGTCGGATGAATTACGCAGGGCAAATATGAAGTTATCATAATCTCTTTTGGTATTCTTATCCTCATATGCGGCTTGAACAATATTAATATTGGTTTGGGACTTCCAAGATTCGGTCCATTCATCAAAATCCTTATCTTTTTCAAACCGTTGGCGCAAACTAACTATACCAATTCGATCATTCCCGAAAATTTGAGTGAGGGTAGAGTCTCTATTGTGTGTTGAAGATTTCCAGAAGGGATAATTCGGTAAATCGAAATAATCATGATAGTTGGTATAATATAGCGGTTGAATAATATTGAAGGTATCCAACTTCATTTTAAATCGATTAATGCTATCCACATCCCAATCCATAAATTGAATTCCACCAGGTTCATTAAACCTTACCCAATCGGTTAAACTGTCAATGTTTTGTTGATAGACACTGGGAACTTCAAGCACAATATGTTGATAGTACTGCTGCTTATCGGTTAATTCTCCAAACAATGAGTCTGAAACTTTGGATTGCTGCGAAACAGGCTCAACAACTTCATCCGCAACAGGGTCAGTTTTGCAACCCACCAAAATAAGGAGTAATAGTAATGGGACATAAATCAGCTTAAGCTTGGTTATCATTCCTTTACATTTTAAAACAAATGTAGTGAATAAGATGAATTATCGTAGAATTGAGATCATCCCTTCGTAATCATGAATTTGATATTCACGATCTGTGATTTGCACTTTGTATACTACAACGTCATCTGGGACATTATGGCCATTGTAGGTGCCATCCCATTTAAAGTACTGATCAGTTGTTTCGTAGATTAACTCACCCCACCTATTAAAAATTTGGAATCTAAATTCAGTCGCCCCTATAACACTTACGCCATAGTAATTATTAAACCTTCCATCATCAGGCGTAAAAGCATTTGGTGCATAGAAATAGAATTCGGGCTTCACATAAAGCGGTTTAGTTACCGTGTCGGAACAGCCAATTTCATTGTAAGCAATTAAGGTAATCTCGTACCAGCCCCATGGGCTGTAAGTAGAACTTGGTGAATGCAAATTTGATCCCTCTCCGTTTCCAAGATCCCAATCCCAAGTTACTCCGCCAACAGTCGTGTTTTGGAATGACACCAACAAACCTTCCATTGGGTCATTACTCAAAATATTAAAATTAGCATCCGGTCTTACTACTTCTATAGTCGTCATACCTTCAATAGAATATGTATGGCAAGCATCTTCAACAGAAACCGTATAAGTAGTGGTATTATTAGGCGACACATTTACATCAGGTGTTGTTTCACCAGAATGCATCCAGTAATAGGTATAATCTCCTAAACCTTCAGTTGCAATCACCCAAATATTAGCCGTTTCACCAGGGCAAATTAATTGGTCTGGACTCATTTCTAATTCTAATACAGAAGCAATCACGGTCACAGTAATGTCTTTCGTTAATTCAGTTCCACATCCATCCGTAATTACCAATGTATATGTTCTGGTAACAAAAGGTGAAACGTTGACAAACGGACCAGAAGATAGCAGTGTTCCACTATCAAACCATTCATAAGTATAAGTTCCTTCACCGCCATAAGGTTCAGAGATAAGTACTAATGGAGTATTCGGGCAAAGCACAGAAGTGTCTGGAGTTGAGTTAACTGATAATGGCGGGTAAACTGGAACCGTTACTGTTCCAGAAGCGGTTACCGGCACACCAATACAAACATCATTTACAGTGACCGAGTAAGTTGTTGTGACACCGGGACTAACTGTTATCGTTGGTCCTGAGCCTCCAGTATCCCAATCATACGTATAGTCAGGCAATCCTCCCGTAACATTCACGACCAATTCGACCTCATCTAAGGGACAATGCACTTCAACATCAACAATAGTGGCAAAAACTGGCTCTAAGTCTTTAATGAAGAGTTCAACGGATACAAAATTATCTTCTCCACAAGGGTCAGGATAATTTAATTCAATAATTACGTTCTCTGTTCCTTCAATCAACGCGTCTCCCAGAATATCAAAATCAAAAACTACGGTTTCCTGTCCGACTGAAAAATTAATATTATCTGGAATGTTTTCGTAATCCACCCCTTCCGTGGCTGTTCCAGATAATAAAACTGGAAGACTTAATGCTTCAGCAGTCTGCGATCTTGTAATGGTTACAGTTGCCTTTTCGCAACCCTCAGCCGCTGTCACGCCATCACCATAGCCATTCAAATCCAAATCAGCCTCCATTTCTAATGGTCCATAACTTGCTAAACTATTGGCTTCTAAAAATATTCCAGAATCGTAAGCTTGATCACCTGCATCAGCAATGGCTATTTTCAAATGATATGTTTCACCACATTCTACCTTTGCTACTGCTTCCATTACTATAGTAAATCCGTCATATTGGATATAATAATCGTCGCTGTCATAAGGGGAAGTAGCACCGGTACCATTCTCGCTATAGTAAGCACAATTTTGACATGGTCCCGCATTAGAAGGTCCATTATTAATGTTGTCTATCGAAACTGGACCGCCACCGCCAGGGATTTGAGCCATATTGTATGTTCCTCCAAAACCGGGGCCGGAGATAAAAAATGCAAACGCATCATTAAATCCTTCATCCACAAATTCAGGATATTCATCCGAACCAAATACATATCGAAAACGCACTGTGTCACTTTGAGGAATAAAATCAAATTCAAGAATTGCAGCATTTTCTGTTTCAACCCCAGCAATCGCAGTTAATGGAGCATAACCCGGTTCGCCGTTTGCTTTGCCTGATGACCCAGTATCATTCGGTCCAAACGGACCACGTTGCTCACCACCAATTCCACCAGTTTCATTATTGACAGTTCCAGTAGTTAAGATAATACCACTTGCTAAACCAACATTTGTTACTGCACCGTTAAACGAACCTATAGCCTCAGTCGCTCCTGTGAAAGTAACTCCAGAAACCTCAACACCATCACCTACCAAAATATCCTCAACCAAAGCGGTAGGAGAAATACCAGTATTTGTGATCAACTGACTATTCGCTGAAAAGCTGAAAAGTAAGAAGCCAAATAAAAGTGATATTTTGGATTGGGTGTCCACTTGTTTAGTTATTGTTTTTATTATTACGGTTTAGAAGGATTTCTCTCCTACTCAAAGTTAATCAAAATCCTCTTGTATATAACGTTTCCTCGAATGATTTAGTTGTTAACTTAGATCAAAAAACGAGCCAAGTGTCAGTTTCATTGATTAAAATGCAATTTTGATCCTTAAAAGAGACTATTTTGCCATTTTATACCTTTACATTTGTTAAATATATTGTGAGCTTTTTAGATAAAATAAAGAATTACTTCAAACGTTCAAGAGAAAAACACAAATTAACGTTTATAAATGATAGCAACTATCATGAAAAATGGAGCATAAGGGTTTCCTCGTTAAACTTAGTTTCGCTACTTGGACTTTATACGGTTGTTATTCTTGTTGGCACGCTTTTACTAGTGAGATATACGCCATTAAAATCCCTTTTTGTAAGTGATAATAGTTTTGGCAATGAGCAAGAAATTGAGCGCCAAGGTGAATTAATCGATTCATTATACCGGGCTACAGAATCAAACCAATTCCTTTTAAATAATTTGAACTCGATACTATCGGATGAGGAATTTGAGGTTAGTACGGTCAGTAATTTGGATCAAGAACTAGAGAATTACACGCCAGATTTCTCAAAAAGTATTGCAGATTCAATTTTGAGAAAAAAGGTAGAAAATTCAGAATCTAACAGTGCGAGTTACGGTGAAAGTGAATCCTATAATTTCTTTTTTGCACCCGTCAATGGTCTCGTTTCTCATTCTTTCAACAAAAAAGAAGGGCATTTTGGAGTTGATATTGTGACGCTAAAAGATGAGCCGATCAAAGCTTGTTTGGAAGGCACTATAATTCTAACCGGATGGATTCAGTCTGAAGGAAACGTGGTTGCGATCCAACACAAAGGCGATTTAATTTCAGTATACAAACATTGTTCGGCCATTTTAAAAGACCGTGGTGAGGAGGTTAAAACGGGCGACCCAATAGCAATTGTCGGTAATTCTGGCGAAAACACAACTGGCCCTCATTTACATTTTGAACTGTGGAAAAAGGGTTATCTGCTGAACCCTGAAGACTATATTACGTTTTAACCTAAGTTCAATTAATCGTTTGAACATCTAAATGTGTTTTTATTCAAAAAATGTGAGCTGATTTCAGTATTTGAGCTTTATCGGATATTTTAGCACAATTATCGTTGAAACCCTCAGTTTTACGATTCGAATCACTACATTTGTGCCTGTTAAATTTTCGGTTAATGTGGTTTAAACTTTCGCAATTTATCCTTCGAAATAGAATTTTGATTCTCTCAATGATATTGGGGGTCACTATATTCTTGGGTTATTTTGCTCTTACCAACATTAAAATTGACAATACCTACGGTACAATGTTACCAAAGGATTCTCAACCTAAAAAAGATTATGAACTACTAAAAAGCTCTTTTGGAGGTAGTGAAGCACTCTTAATTTTTGCGATTCAAACTGAAAACCTTTACCAAAAAGAGAAGTTTCAAGCTTGGTATGATCTGGGAGAGCGCGTGAGTGAGTTTGATGCGGTTGATTCTGTTTTATCTGAAGCACATATTTATCAACTATCAAAAAATAAGGAACTAGAAAAATTTTATTTTGAATCTGTTGTTCAAAGACGCCCCGAAACTCAAGCAGAAATTGACAGCTTGAGACAAATCATTCGAACAAATCCATTATACAGCGACATTTTATATAACGAGGAAACAGATGCTTCCCTGATGATGATTTTCATTAATGAAGCAGTCATGCGGGATATGAAAAAGGCGAATATCCTATTTGACATTGAGGCCCTGTGTTTAGGTTATAAAACTTTAATTGGGGAGGTTAGAATTTCGGGAATGCCGCACATTAGGGTTGCGGTTGGTGCGAAACTCAAAGCTGAACTTGGACTGTTTATTGGGCTTTCGATAGGAGTAACATCACTCTTACTTTTCATTTTCTTCCGATCCTTAAAAATTGTTCTGATAGCCAATACAGTTGTTTTTGCCGGAGTGATTTGGTCATTAGGTAGTATTGGAGCATTAGATTATCAGCTCTCCATTTTAATGGTATTGATTCCGCCTTTGATTATTGTAATTAGTATTCCTAACTGCATTTTCTTGATCAATAAGTTTCATCAAGAAATAAAAATCCATGGAAATAAAGCAAAGGCATTGTCCCGTGTGATACAAAAAATTGGTAACGCCACATTTTTAACCAACCTCACAACGGCACTCGGGTTTTCAACATTCATCTTCACCAATTCAGAACGTTTATCAGAGTTTGGTTTAATTGCATCAATCAATATTCTTTTCGTATTTGTACTTTCAATTACGATTTTACCGATTGTTTTAAGCTATTCAAAAATTCCGAAAAGTAAACACTTAAAACATTTAGAAAAACAGTGGCTTCACTATACTGTTCATAAATTAGAAACGCTGACACTACATAATCGAAAATGGGTTTTCATAGGTTCAGGCGTCGTTGTAATAATTGCATTTCTTGGTGCCCTTCAAATAAAAGCAACGGGGAATATTACAGGTGATTTACCACAGGGTGATCAAATTACGAATGATTTGAACTTCATTCAAGATAATTTTGGAGGAGCCATCCCATTTGATATTCTATTAAATACGAAGCAAAAAAACACCTACTTTAATAGATTTAAAGAAATTGATTCCGCGCAACGCTATTTAGACTCCTATGGGAAATTTTCTAAGTCCCTTTCAATTGCAGACGCTATTAAAGTAGCCAATATGGCTTTTAGCAATGGTAATCCGGAAAAATTCGAGACTCCTTCTGATGCGAAATTAAACTTAATGCGGCCCTATCTCCAAAATACGGCAAGTGATGCAGCAGGTACGAATGGATTTGTTGATTCAAGTCTCATGATTACTAGAATTACGGCGCAAATACAAGATTTAGGCTCCTACGACATTCAAGAATTAGTTGACAGTATTCGTCCAGGTTTTGAACAGATTATTAATCCCTACAAGGCTGCTACTGACAGTTTATACCCGATTATTATAACACAAGAAGGGGCGGAGAAAAATGCAAGTTTATCTGCATTATACGAAGCGTCACCAGTTGTGTTTAGAGAAATTAAAGCCATGTATCTAGGAGAGAATACGGCTCTGATGGCGGAAATGGATGAAGCCTCATTCGCACCCTACAGCAATGAAGTTGGTTTTAATGACAGCTTATACAAAGCGATTGATTTAAATGAGTGGAGTGTCACCTTTACCGGAACTTCGGTTGTAGCATCAAACGGTACACAATACCTCGTGATTAATTTACTTATTTCCCTAAGTATTGCAATTGTAATGATCGGAATCTTAATGTCAATCCTTTTCCGCTCATGGAGAATGGTGCTTGTTTCATTAGTTCCGAATTTTGTGCCACTATTATTTACTGCTGGTGTAATGGGCTTTACAGGTATTCCTATTAAACCTTCAACCTTGTTGGTGTTTAGTATTGCATTTGGTATATCCGTGGATGACACGATTCACTTCTTGGCCAAATTCCGTCAAGAATTAAAAACACATGAGCATGATTTAAGAAAATGTATTCTTTCAGCCTTACGTGAAACCGGTACAAGTATGATTTATACATCTATCGTATTGTTCTTCGGATTCCTGATGTTTGCATTTTCGCAGTTCGGAGGTACAAAAGCATTGGGAATTTTAGTATCTCTCACATTATTAGTAGCCATGTTTGCCAACTTATTGATTTTACCAAGTTTACTCTTGTGGATGGAAAAGAAAATTAGTAATAAAGCATTAGCGGAACCACTCTTCCAATTGTACAACGAAGAAGAAGATATTGAGCTAGAGGATTTAGAGATAGAGACAGATTCTTCTGCCCCAAAGAAAAACACTTTTCAAGAATAGCACCAAATCAATGATGAGATCTTTGTCTATTTATCAGGACTTTGTTGAAGCTGAAATTACGAGCTACAATTTGCCAGCGTCACCAAATAATCTTTACGAACCAATTACTTATTTTTTAGGATTAGGAGGTAAAAGAATGCGCCCTGTCTTGGCCTTAATGAGTGCCGAATTATTTGGCTCTCCATTTGAAGCTGCGAAGGACGCGGCATTATCAGTTGAGCTATTTCACAATTTCTCGCTTATTCATGACGATATTATGGATGCGGCTCCATTGAGACGAGGGAAAAAGACTGTGCATAAGAAATGGAGTGAAAACGTGGGAATTTTAAGTGGTGATGCACTTTTGATAGAAGCGTATAAAACGCTGGCCAACTATCCGCCAGAAATTTTAGCAAAACTCTTACCTGTATTCAATAAAACCGCAACTGAAGTTTGCGAAGGCCAACAATGGGATATGGATTTTGAAACCATGGAAACTGTTAAAATTAACGCATACATAAAAATGATCGCTTATAAAACTGCCGTTTTAGTAGGTTGTAGCTTAAAAATGGGTGCTATTGTTGCAGGCGCTTCAGATTCTGACGCAAATGATCTTTATGACTTTGGTGTGAACCTAGGAGTAGCCTTTCAAATACAAGACGACATATTAGATGTTTATGCGGACCAAAATAAGTTTGGCAAGCAAGTGGGTGGCGATATTATTGCAAACAAAAAAACTTTTTTGCTTTTAAAAGCCATGGAGACTGCAAACGAAGCGCAACTTCGAGAACTAAAGGCCTTATCAACAACTGACGATACCGCGCAGAAAATAGACCAAACAATGGCGATTTACGGGGCATTAGACATTAAGGCAAAGGCCACTGATAAAATGAATGAGTATCACGATATGGCCATGGAAAACTTGGCACATATTGCACTTCCTGAAGAAAAGAAAACTCCTTTACGAGATCTTGCAGAATTCTTGTTAGGGCGTGAACACTAGTGTTTTAAATTATAATTAATTTCTATTATAATTTAAAACACCAACCTACAATTAACCCAAGTTTCATCAAAACTGGTTTTGTACTTTTTATAAAAATTAATAGCCGGTTCGTTCCAATCCAGCACTTGCCATTCGAACCGTTTCACCTTTGACTGTTCGGCAATTTCATAAACCCGATCAAACAGCAACTTACCTACTCCTTTTCGGCGCCAAGTTTCTGTCACTAAAAAATCCTCTAAATACAAGCAGCGCCCTTTCCACGTTGAATAGCTAGTGAAATATAATGCAAAGCCAACTGCGCTTTGATTCGCCTCTGCTACGATACATTTGAACACGGCGTTTGGTCCAAAGCCATCTTCAATTAGATTTTCAACAGAATTTGTGACTTGATCCGCGGCATGTTCATAAACCGCTAATTCATTAATCAACTGAAAAACAGCATCCATATCCGCAGCTTTCGCCTCACGAATATGTATGTTAGTGTTGTTCATACAATTGAATGATTATTGTGCCAAGTTAAACCTTAACGCCAATCCTGCACTTGTATTGGCAGTGTTAAAGGCGGTAGATAATTGTGGTTTGTTTACTACGCGATCAAAGTAAACTGCCACGTTTAAATTAGGTCCTATATTGTAATCAATTCTTGATTTAATTGAGTACATATCTTGACCGGAAGTTATTTGTTGACTGTTCTCAATGATGTTTCTATTCAAAGCAATATTGCTTCTGATAGATAAATCAAATCGAAGGTTCAAATCACTTTCTGGAGTCTTGCCAAATATCTGGAAAGGTAGTTTAACACCTGAGAATTTATAACCTGTACCAATTACCCATTCCTTACCACGCATCTCCGTAATTTGAAGGTTGGTAACACTTAAAGCGAGTGAGCGATCACGTTTGTATTCGAACTTGGTAATTAATCCATTTTCACCAACAATCCAAGTAGCATCTACTCCTAAGAACGGTGCAAACTGTTCCGTAATAGTTACACTTTGAATTTGTCTGCTCGGGATCAAGTTATTTGAGGCATCCAATTGCGGTACTCCAAACTGGTCAAAAGCAGCTAGGTTCGTTTGATAGTTTGAAACTGAAATGTTTGAACGATAAGCATGTGTCAACGAGAAGTTTCTCACATAGTCTTTCATAAAATCCATTTTAGCTAAACCGTCATACCTAATGTCCCAATTTGGTAAAGGAATTGCTTTGAAAATATCAAAGAATTTAGTCCCAGTTCCTTGACCGGTATATGCCGCCAAGAAAGATCCAATTAATACATCTTGTTGATTTTCTCCATATCCACCATAATAACCATCTGAACCTTCAGTAGTACCATTGTCCTCGCCAAGTTGCGCTGAAACAGTTTGTCTGTAGCCTCTCAAATCTTCAAATACATCAGAGACATAACTCGAGTCTAATTTAGTAAAAGCTGTTTTCCACGTAATGGTTGTGAAACTAATTGAACCTCCATTAATCCTATTTTGGTATTCCCAATCTCCGAATTCAATATCCTCAACTGTTGGAGGAAGTGTATCGTTAAAACGGTAATAACTATTCTCGTTATCAGTCAACTTACGGTCAATTGTCACATTAATTCGTAAATCCTTAAACGGTTCAAATGTTGCTCGAGCATTCATAGACTGGGTATGCGTATTTGTATGCAAGATATTTAAATTCGAATTGCCAACTAACCAACCGCTGCTGGCTGCGAATGGCGCAAATGAATCATAATTACCCCAAGCTTCAGTTGGTCTACCCAATAAATCTCTGTTCTGCTGACCTGCCACAAAAGCAAGACCCGGCGATCCAAAATTATCCATTCCCAACACACTAATATCCCCGCCTACTCCGGGAAGCATAATTCCGTCCGTTTCTGCATATGAAAAGGATAAATTTCTGAAAGACATAATCAAACGACCAGTTGTTTTAACGATTGGATGCAAGCCGTCACGTTTCTTCTTTTCCTTTTCATCATCTTTTCCATCTTCACCTTCTTTGTCCTTCTCTTTATCTTTTTTCTTATCGTCTCCGTTTTTCTGGTTCGGCTGTGGCGCATTTCGTCCACCACGACCGCCTTTACCGTCATTGTTTATTTTTCGTAAAAGACCGATTTTATTATAAAGCGTAACCATATTTACCTGACCGTTCACAGTGAAATTTCTTGCATTTTGCACTGTATTACCAATGCCTGGAAAGGCCAGAGGCGCACGCATCCAATCATAACTGCTTCGCATTTTCACATTCGCTGTAATCCAGTTCGTGAGCGGTAATTTATCAAAAGGAATTTTATAGGAGATATCATAATTATGCCCATAATTCAAGGCATAGCCTCCAAATTTAACAGAATCGCCATCAAACGGCTCTAAGGCACTTCGAATACTTGATTTGAACAATTGATAATTATTATAGGTTTCCAAATTTTGATCAGCAGAGACATTGCCGTCAATTATTCCTTCCGGTTCGCGAATTATTGATCGATTTGAAGCCGAGAATGAAAACTTAATGTTTTTCGATATATCATACTTCAGCTCATAATTACGTGTCCAATTGAAATTTTTCAAATAGGTTGGTCTAAATTGGAAGTTCGTATCCAATGCGTTCCTGTTTTCACGCTCGTTATACATTCTTGAAAGCTCCGTATTAAATCCGAGAGATTTAGGTCCGACGTAAAAATTAAAGTCCTTTATTAAACCAAACCATTTCGATTTTTTCAAGAATTTACTTTTCTTAAACGGTTCAATTAGTAACGGCTTTTTAGAATAGTTATACGTTAATCCACCACGGTAGGTCCTTGTAATATCATATTTCGTGTTAATATCACGTATCTCTAACTCATTATATGAGTAACTGGCAGACCAGTTTTCGATATCCCAGAAGTGGACTTCTTTCCCGGCGGTTCTTTCTCGCCTTACATTCGTAAAGTTAAAGGATCGCCTAATTGTGGCGTCTCGCGATAAGAACGCTTTTTCCTTCCTATCTTCTTTATCATATTTTGACAGCATTACATCCGGCGCCAAGAGGTCGAACTGCGGCTCAATAATACTCGCCGAATAACCTATGTAGAAAGGAACTTGAATATTGACCTTTCGACCAAGGAATTGACCTAACTCCATATTAGAGGATACATCAAAGCCCATTTGCGTGTCACGTTGTCTTTCACTTACTTTCTTCTCTATACTTCCCCATCCGGGCGTTGAGTAGTTTCCAGACATGTTTACACTTGCAAAATCAGCTAATTGAACATTGACACGAGCTGTTGAAGCCCAACCACCTTTTTGATCAAAGTCTGTTAATCGCAACTCATTCACCCATACCTCAGCACATTTATCCAAACCGTCCTCATTTAACTGCCAAGGGTGATTGCTATCTTTGCTTGGATTTCGCACACCAATCATGATGGTTTTCATTCCTTGTAAGTTCGGATTACCTTTTACTTTTATTCGGCGTACCACACCATATTCGTCTGGTAATAAATTCTGAATGTATTCAATAGTGGATGATACTTCGAGGTCATTTCTTCTGATCTTTAGGTTAATCAAGGAATCAAACACGACTTCGAGATTATTCTCTTCCGGCCAAATTCGAGCTTCAGCATCAGTGTCAATAGATGTTAATCCTTTAATTGGATCATAAGTAGTGACTTTTAACGGCATCTCAAATTCATAATAATTGTCTTCAAAATCGGTTCCTAACCTTATGAATACCGTCAATTGATCATCCTTTAAATCATCTGTTGCCCAGCCTGTCCTAAATTGTTGTTCGGCATGTACGAACATTTTTAGTTTTTTGTAGGACCTGACATCAAATTGAACGTTTTTATAAGAAGCTCGTGCCTCTCCGTCTTTCAATCCGCATATTTCCATTGATAAAGATTGCTCATTCAATTGTCTTAAATTGATTGAGCCATTATCTTGCTCACGAATAATTCCTGGAGGAATTACATAAGCCACTGGAAATTTACCTTCATTTTCTTCTAAGTTAACGGCTGCCAAGTTAAATTCGGTCGAATTTGGATCATCCTGAATAACCTCTCCAGGTTCGTTCAAATTAAACAAATACTTTCTCCACTCACCTCTAATAAGTTCAAGTTTAGCAAATCTAAGCACGACCTCATGATCGAAATTATTCATGAACATTCGCATGAAACGGATTGATCTGAAATCTGAAATGCCATTAATAATTGACTCCGGATTTTCAATTGGAATTTTAAATTGATACCAATTCTCAGTTTTACCTGTTACGTCATTTATTTTAACCTCTTGTTTATTGGTAACAAAATTTTGACCCACTTGTAAATCACCAGGGCGCAAACTAACGCGATATTGGAAATAACTTTCTGATTCGCTTAAGTTATTATCTTGATTTAAATCCTCAATATCTGGAGTTTGAGTTCCCCTTGTTGGGTAACCATCCGCATTTACAGTATCCGAAATTTCAGGTGTAGCTGAGTTCCCTTCAGTCCCATTAAAATATTTATACCTTCTTACAATGTCATGATTTGCCGCATCAGAATCATCATCTCTATAATAATTGTAATTATCTGAAGAAGGATCATTTAATAATTTTCCTTTTGCGGCAGGATCTAATGCACTTGCGCTTACCCAGCTCATGAATTCTGAAAAATTGTCAACTTCGCCGTCATCACCGAACCCATCTAGCCCAACATCTTGATAAATTCTTGAAGATGAGTTATTATCAAAGGCATTTACTATGACTTGCTCATTTGAAACCACCGACCACTCAGTTGTATCGTAATCACCTGGATCTTCAACAGTTCCTCCAGTTGGTAATCCATTTTCAAAACTTTTTCTAGAATCTGGTAAAACATCCTCTGAAATATTTCCAAGGTTGAAATACAAGTCACCACCCGATAAATTTACTGTACCTGAATCGGTAGCGTCATCATTAAATGGATCAAGGAGCCAGAATTGAATAAATTGTACGTTTGCCGTTTCAAAATTAGTGGTTGTTAATGCACGCATAATACCTGCCCAACGATCCTCAGGATTTGAAAATGTACCATCTGGCAAAACATCTGCATTTGTAGTATCATAGTTATACGGCCCTCTTTCCTGCGGGTAATAAGCCAAATCAAGCACTGGAATATTATTTAGAGTTCCTTGTGGTGGATTTGATTGTGGGAATAGATCATTTTGCTCTAATTGATGTTGACGAGAGTCTTCTAAAATTGTCGCATTGTCTTTAATATTATCTGGCGTAGTGACTGAGTTTTGGTAAAATGTTGTTGGATCAACTTGATACCATGAAAGGTGCGCACGATTAAATCCGGCTTCTGTTCCTGTTTTAATATTCGCTTCTGGGAATAAACTGTTTTGTCCTTGAGGAATAGAGGCCAAGCGCCATGTTTGAAATTGTTTAATATCAATTGCGCTCTGACTTCCTTCAAAACCATCTATATAAGAAATTCCTTCTTTACTAATGGCACGTTGTGTGCCTGGAATAAGGTATGCAAACTCGCCATAAGCGGTAATTGTTGATTTCTCTTTGGTACTAATTACGGGCAAGAAATCGACCAGTTTTGTTAAAAAAGGTGCATCCGTTCTATAACTAATATCCGTACCCACAACAGAGTTACTAATTGGTTCATCACCAATATTTACCTTTTGCGTTAACGGCTTTTCGGTCAAATTCATGAACGTAGCCCCCACGTTAAAGTCCTTATTAATTTCGTAATTAAAGTGTGCCCCAACGAGAGATTTTGATTGGAAACCAAACAATGAATTACTCTCTAATTGTACTTTAATTGGTGTTTGCGATTCTAAAATTCCTTGATTTAGGATTTTTACACGGCCTAAGTTATAGTCAACCGTATAGTCAACACCTTCTGTTAATTTGGCTCCACCGGCTAACACAGTAACACTTCCTTCTGGAATGTTTAATGAATTCAATGAAATTTCTGAACTTACGGAAGATTTATAACTTCCTTTAATACTAAACCTGTTTTTACTCGGAATTTGTTGGGCAGCAGTTTTAGTTGAGTCATATAACTCGTCAAATACAATTCCGTTGATTTGGATTGGCGCCAATGGATCTGGAACATTTTCTAATTTACCCCTTAAGGTTTGACCAAATGGCTCAATAGTTGTGAAATAGACACGACCTGTCCTTGGATCAACAGTACCTCCATTCACAGCTCTATTGCCGTCATATTGAATGGCTACAAAATCAAATCGACCATCCGCATATAAGTCTTGATTCAAGTTTAATCGATCCAAGTCTAGCTGCTGCATTAAAAGAATATCGTCTACTCCTTCGTAAGGCAAATAATTTACGTTTACACTTGTAACCGGGTTATTATACCAAACATCAAATGTGAAGTCACCGGGGCTTACTTGATAAGCACCAATTGAATAAACATTTTTCATCATCAAATCCCACGTTTTATTTTTAGGATTGATAATTGTTGGTTTTAATAGCTTCAAGATTAAAGCACTTTTATTACCCTCCGCAACCGGAACATCAGTTGAAAACTCACCTACTTGGAAAGCTCTACCATTAATGGTGTACTGATAAGCAATACCGAGCACCTCATCTTGATTTAAAGGCGATTTTAAAGACACAAATCCAAGCTGAGCATTATACGTATATTCTTGTTCACTTAATCTTCGAGCGTTCTCCACTTTTTCATAATGAACAGATTGTGCAAACGGACCAGGACTTCCACTATAAGTTGCAAGGGCACTAACTGCAGATGAAAATCCACGTACATCAGGGTTAGATTCTAACTCGGCGTATAAATTATTGGCGCCATTTCGCGGTAGTTCATCACCGATAGGAAGCGGGCCTCCTTCTAAATTCTCAGTTTTTCCTTCACCTAAATCCGTAAATGCAATTACATTACGTGTATCTTCAACACGGTTAATTCGGTTGGTCACCCAAACCTCAATTTTAGTAATGTTTACTTGAGAATTAACGATCGGCATAGTAGACATTCCTTCGTCATAATGCTCGCGGTGATAATAGTTTAAAAAGTAGTGTTTATTTGCCTCGTAATTATCTACTCGCACTTCATAATCTTGAACTTGAGCACCCCCAGCAACATTAATTTCTTGGCGCTTTCCTTTTTGTTGTGATAAAATAGTTTGAACGGTTAAAGCCCCAAATTTTAAATCAGTTCGAATACCGAATAAACTCTGAGAACCTTGAATAAGGGTAGTATTCAACGGTAAACTTACGTTACCTGCCTGAATTTTTTGGATAATTTCATCCTCATAACCTGTATACTCAATTTTAACCTGATTTTGAAAGTTGAATGTTGCTTCCGTATTTTGGCTAATGGTTAATTTTAATTTATCCCCAATTTGCCCAACCATGTTCAACTGAATTTGTTGTTGAAAGTCAAACGTTGCAACCCTTCTTTGGCGTTCAGGTAATGCAGGGTTATCATAACGAGAAACATTTACTCCAAAAGAAAGTTCAGCCGAACCTTGCGGACGGATATTAATTTCATCTCCTCCAAAAATCACATCAAAGGCTTCTCCACCAACTTTTAATGGTGGAATTACACCGCGAGCATTGTCATTTGTTCCATCAACTTTTTCTAGCCATCCTTCTTCTAACGCTTTTTGCCTTTGATATTCTATGTACTCGGCTTGCGTCATTGAAGTTGGATACCTGTAATATTGGTCTCCAATTTTCTGAACAATCTCATAATTCCCCGTTTCAGGATTGTATACAATATCCGTATTCAGATTTTCTGGGTCTCTTAAGTCAAGCGGAGACCTTTTGCGGTCTGTATAATCCTGATAATCAAAAATGGGGAAAGGCAAATCCACCTTAGGTGAATCCGTCGCAGTTTCGCAGGTGAGCACACCGTCACCTATGTTCTCTTTATTTGCAAAGAGATTCAGTGCTAAACTGATTGTAAATACTAAAAAAAAAATTCTTTTCATGTCTACAAACATTCTGATTTTACACAGAATTTTTGATGTTAGGAATAATCATAGGGCGTGTTGTAACAATCATTCAAAACATGTGGTTTCAGCTTACAGGACCTTAAGGGCCTGTTTTATAATTTCTTCAACAGTTTGGTCTTCTGTCATTATTTTTTTGATGGCTATTTCGGCTCTTTTCTTATCAAAGCCTAAAGACAACAAAGCCGTTAACGCATCATTTTGGTTTGTATTGCTTACAACGACAATATTTTCCGTTCCAAAATCAGATTTTGCAACTTTGTCCTTTAAATCGATAATAACCCTTTGCGCCGTTTTTGCGCCAATTCCTTTTATACTTTGTATCAAACTCACGTCTTCTCCTACAATTCCCGCAGCAATTTCATTAGGCGTTAAAGCAGATAACATGATTATGGCAGTGTTCGCTCCAATTCCTGAAACGGAAATTAAATGATTGAACATTTCTCTCTCTTTCAAACTATGAAAACCATATAGCGTATGCGCATCTTCTCTCACCTGCAATTGTGTGAAAATTTTGATTTTTTCATCCGACCCAAGTTTCGAATATGTGTATAAACTTATTTTCACAAAATAGCCTACACCCGCGCATTCAACAACAATATTTGTTGGTGTTTTCTCTACGAGGCGGCCATTTAAATGTGTTATCATCTTCTTATTTGGTTTGCGCGTCTAACACGGCTACTTTAACCATGTTTGATATTTCTCTTACACTACTTCCTAATTGCAATACGTGAACGGACTTTTTAATTCCTAATAGAATTGGACCAATTGCATCCACTTCATCATTCATTTCTTGCAGTAACTTATAAGCAATATTACCTGCTGATAAATTTGGAAAAATCAAGGTGTTTACATTTTTGTTTCCCAATGAAGAAAACGAAAATTTCTCCATTCTCAATTCGTTGTTCAATGCAAAATTTGCCTGAATCTCTCCATCAACTACTAAATGAGGATACCTTTCATTAATAATTCCTCTGGCTTTACTCATCTTTTTAGAATCAACTCCCGGAGCCGATCCAAAATTTGAATAAGACAATAAAGCTATTTTTGGCTGCACATTTAATTGACGTACCTTTTTGGCCACCATATTTGTAATTTCAGACAATTCCTCCGCAGTGGGGTCAAAATTAACCGTAGTATCTGCCAAAAATAAAGGTCCGCGTTTGGTCACCAGCACATACATACCGGCCACTTTATCTACTCCATCCTGTTTTCCAACCACTTGCAAAGCGGGTCGAATTACATCTTTATAATTTCTAGTAATTCCTGAAATTAACGCATCAGCTTCACCCGTTTCCACCATCATTGAACCATAATAGTTCCGCTCACGCATAATCTTACGCGCCTCATGAAGTGTAAAGCCCTTACGCTGTCTTTTTTCAAAGAAAATTTGTCCGAACTCCTCACATTTACCAATCTCCTCTTCTTCTTTCGGATCAATTATAATTGCGTTTTCAAATTCAAGTCCTATTTCTTCAATTAATTCGGCAATTTTTTTCTTTCGCCCTAATAGTATTGGTTGCGCGTAGCCCTCTTCCTCGGCTAAATATGCCGCTTTTAAAACTTTATAATTATCAGCCTCAGCAAAAACCACCTTTTTAGGATTTTTAATGGCTTTCTCAGTTAACACATTCAAGAGCTTATTATCTAAGCCTAACCTACGCCTTAACTCAGATTCATACGCTTCCCAATCATCAATCGGCTGCTGAGCCACGCCCGATTCCATTGCGGCCCTTGCCACTGCAGGTGAAACAGTTGTGATTAATCTAGAATCCAATGGTTTTGGAATAATTTGCTCAGTTCCAAAAGATATATTTTTCTCACCGTAAGCCTCGTTCACTTCTTCCGGGACAGGCTCCTTAGCCAATGCCGCAATTGCACGCACGGCAGCCAATTTCATAGCTTCGTTTATTCTTGTAGCTCTTACATCCAATGCTCCTCTGAAAATAAAAGGGAAACCCAGGACATTATTCACTTGATTTGGATTGTCTGAACGACCAGTTGCCATAATAATATCCGTTCTTACCGAAATGGCATCATTATAAGAAATTTCAGGGTCAGGATTAGCCAGTGCAAAAACAATTGGATTTTCGGGCATTGATTTCACCATTTCTTTCGAAACAATCCCCCCCTTTGACAATCCAAGGAATACGTCTGCCATTTTCATGGCATCTATTAAAGAAACGTCTTTTTCATGAATAGCAAACTCTGATTTATATTTATCAAGATCTTCACGCAACTTAGACAACAAACCTTTGCTATCGTACATGAAAATATTTTCCAGTTTCGCGCCCAATGCCAAATATAGTTTTGCACAAGAAAAAGCTGCAGCCCCTGCCCCAACAACTACTATTTTAACGTTTTGAATCTGTTTCTCTGCTAGTTCGAGTGCATTTAACAATGCGGCGCTCGAAATAATAGCGGTCCCATGCTGATCATCATGCATGATTGGAATATTCAGTTCTTCTTTCAATCTCCGCTCAATCTCGAAAGCTTCAGGCGCCTTAATGTCCTCTAAATTAATTCCACCGAAAGTAGGCGCAATTGCCTTTACTGTTGAAATGAACAATTCAGGATCACTGGCATCAACTTCGATATCAAATACATCAATATCAGCAAAAATCTTGAACAAAAGTCCTTTACCTTCCATCACAGGCTTAGAAGCTTCTGGTCCAATATCTCCCAGTCCTAATACCGCCGTACCGTTAGAAATAACAGCAACTAAATTACCTTTAGCAGTATATTTATAGACGTCCGCCTTATTCTCTGCAATTGCCATACATGGATCGGCAACGCCTGGCGAATAAGCTAAGGATAAATCCCTTTGAGAGCTATATGGCTTAGTTGGTACTACCTCTATCTTACCTGGACGACCATTTGCATGGTAATCTAACGCGTCCTGTTTTCTGATTTTGGCCATTAATATCTCTTTTTATTAAGCTGGCAAATATAGGAAAATATAGCGGAAACAGATCGATAAATATGTATGAAAAGGCCTGTCCAGCATTAATTAAAGACACGCTTCATACTATTTGATTTTATTCGTTAAATTAGTACATCAAAAAACGTCGTCTTCTTTGTGGAAAAGTCAAGAAAAAAAGTAGTGATATTAAGTGGTGCCGGAATCAGTGCTGAGAGCGGACTGAGTGCATTTCGTGACAATGACGGCTTATGGGAAAAACACGACATAAACCAGGTGGCGACGATAGATGCTTGGCATAAAAACCCTGCCCTTGTTCTTTCATTTTATGATGCGCGCAGGATTCAAGTTTTAAAAGCTGTTCCAAATGCCGCACATTTTGCCTTGGCTGAGTTAGAAAACCACTTTGATGTTGTAATCATCACGCAAAACATTGATGATTTGCATGAGCGATCTGGCTCTACAAATGTCCTGCACTTGCACGGTGAAATTCTTAAAGGACGCAGCGTAAAGAATGCCGCCAATTTATATGATATTAGTGAAAATATAAAATTAGGCGATTTAGCACCAGACGGTCATCAAATGCGACCGCATATTGTTTGGTTTGGAGAACAAGTCCCAAAAATGTTGGATGCGGAACATATTGTAAAACAATCTGATATCTTAATTGTTGTTGGTACTTCCTTAAATGTATACCCTGCAGCTGGCTTGCGCTATGCTTGCCCGGATGAAAGTGCCAAATTTATAGTGGATCCAAACAACTTGCTTTTGGGTGAACAGCAATTCATACATTTCCAAGGTTCGGCCACAGAAAAGATTCCTTTGCTCATCAATCAATTGATTCGAGATTACAAGAATTCATAAAAATAGGTCAGCCCGCTTTAAGCAGACTGACCTTTCGTATTTTTTGTGAATGACTTAGTGTCTCACTATAAGCTTTTTTGTTTCCAAGATATTTCCTTCTTTCAAGATAGAATAAAAGTAAACACCATTCGGCAATTTATTAACAGCTACTTCATTCGTCCCAGCTGATAAAGCAGTAATAACTAAAGCCTCGCCTAAAATGTTATACAAAGCGAAATTAACATTGTTGTGCTCATTTTCCATTTGTACACTAACAAAGTCAGAAGCAGGATTAGGATAAACTGAAACACTCACTTTAATATCTTCTTTAATGCTCACTGTAGAACAATAAAATACATCAACAGAATCTCTTCGAACATCCGAATCATCAATTACATAATAACGATATTGTGCACAACCAGAAAATCCGTTAGTTACGTGGTAAGTTGCTAACCAGCCTCTATTCCCATCATCTAAATCACTAGCATCTGGTGTAATGAACGGGTTTTCTGGAGAAACTGCTCCTGCAGAATAGCAAGCACCTGTTTCAGGATTTGCACCCCAACACAAATAATCTTCAGTTCCTTCTAATTCGGTAATTTTAATACGCTCAATTCTTAAGTTAAGTGTAGCGCCAGAAACATTTTCTACATCAAACTCTTGATGCATGTTCTCCTCTTCCGAATTTAACTCAATCGTTGTTCCAGAAACAACCACATCCCCATCAGGTAAATAGATCTCAATTCCTTGAGCGTTAGCACCCAAAGTAATTGTAAATAACCCTAAATAAGTAAAAATTTTCTTCATAACCTTCATTTATAAAAACAAATATACGAAACAATGAGCATAATTCATGCCAATAAAGCAACACCTTAAATGAAAAGCTAAAATTCGAAATTTTAAGATTACAAGGATGACTTTGTAAAATTCTACACAATTTGATTGCTCTTTGATTGTTTAGTGTTAATTTAGTTCAGTAATTGAAAATATAAACTAAGAGATTATGAAAAAAATAATAATTCCAATGTTGGCTTTAATCACTTCTGGAGCTTACTCGCAAACCTATTTCGAGGATGACTTTTCAGGAGGAATAGGAAGCTGGACTTTGACGGATTCAGATGGAGATGGGTTTGATTGGGCAATAGCCGATTATGGTGCAGGAGATGGACATGGAAATGTTGCTTCATCTGCATCTTGGGACGGTGGAGCAGGAATCTTAACACCTGACAATTGGATGGTTGCTGGACCTTTTGATTTATCTGCAGCAACAGGTACCGTAGCATTTCAATGGGTAACTAAAGCACAAGATCCGGATTGGACTGGTGAAGAGTACACGGCATATGCTGGCACAAGTGGAGCCATTGGAGATTTAATGACATCTCCCTATTCATTTAATGAAGTTGTTGGCGGAACTGGCGGAGAGTATGTATCACGTTCATTAGACGTTACAGCACTTTCAGGTGAATCTGACGTATATATCGCATTCAGACATCATAATGTGTCTGACGAATTTCGTTTAAATATTGACGACGTTTCTGTTCGTACGTTATTAGATTGGGACCTAAAAATGTTGTCTGTGACTACAGCACCGGTTGTTGAAGAAGGGACTATTAACATTACAGGATCTGTTAAAAACAATGGAGCGAACACAATTACTTCATTCGATTTGGATTGGAATGACGGTACGTCTCACAACGAGACAATTACGGAAACAATCGAACCAGGTGAGGTTTATAACTTCACACACCCAACAGCATTAAGTGCTGTTAGTGGTGAGGCATATGACATGGATGTTTGCGCTGACTTAGCTGATGACGGTGACGCAACCAATGATTGCATTAACACGGTAGTATCTTGTGTTTCTGAAATTCCAACAAAATATGTTGTTGGTGAAGAGAAAACTGGAACATGGTGTGGATGGTGTCCAAGAGGTGCGGTAGCGCTTGAAGAAATGGAAAGCGAACCGTTATTTATTGGAATTGCTGTACATAACGGAGACCCAATGACTGTTGCCGCTTACGATACTGGAATTAACACATATGTACCAGGTGGATATCCTGGCGGTGGAGTTGATCGTGTCATCCCTGGTGATCCATCTGATTTTGCTTCAATGTATGCAACTCGATCATCTCACATTCCACCTGCATCTGTAAGTGTATCATACGTAGAAGTTGGAGCGAATATCGAAGTAACAGTAACTGCTGAATTTGTTGGTGCTTTATCTGGAGATTATAGATTAGCTGCTGTTGTAATAGAAAATGACGTAACTGGAACCGCTTCAGGATACAACCAAGCGAATTACTACTCAGGTGGTGATGCTGGCGAAATGGGCGGATACGAAGATCTTGCTAATCCTGTTTCTGCTGCAGACATGGTTTATGACCACGTAGCTAGAGCATTGGGAAACAATGAGATTTTAGGTGATGCTGGTTCATTACCCGGAACAATCACTTCTGGAACAGGTGAATCTTACACGTATACGTTTGCTAAAGGTGCAGAATGGGATTTAAACGAATTACATTTTGTTGGAATGTTGGTTGACGGTTCAACTGGTGAAATCTTAAATGCTGGACAAACAGTATTTGGATATGCTGGAATCGAGGAAGAAAATGCAGAATTTGAATTATCTGTATTCCCTAACCCGAGTAACGGATTAATTTTTGTTAAAGTAAGCCTAGTTGAAACTTCTGATGTAAATGTAGAAATCTACAATGCTTTAGGCGAATTAGTCTATAGCGAAAACACTCAGAATTTAACTTCTGGTGCTTATCTTTATTCAGTGGACGTTAGTGCTTTCTCAGCAGGAATGTATACGGTAAGAACTATTGTAAACAATACAGTTCAAACTGCAAAACTTTCTGTTCAATAAGAACTGACTTATAATATTCAAGGGTCCGACATAATCGTCAGGCCCTTTTTTTTTGTTTACACCATTATGAATTGTCATGTAGAACGCATTAAAACAGAGGGAACAAATAAGTGTCATTTTGTTCTTGGGAAATCAACAATAACTGAAATAAAGTATTGTTGTGCGGGAAATAAATCCTTATTTTTGATCCTGTATATCAGTTTGGTCTGATATTTGAATTCAATAAGGAAAAATACAACTATGAAAAAAATAAGTTTACTATTCGCACTTGCTCTTGGCGTAATTGGAGGATCATCATTTATGAATACAGATGATGGGGGACTTGGTAAAACAATGCCGTCCGTAATGCTTGAAAATTTGGATGGTGATCAAATCAATTCTGCCGACTTAGAGAATGGTGGAAATCCAATAATCATTTCGTTCTGGGCAACTTGGTGCAAACCTTGCCGATTGGAGTTAAATACAATAATGGATGAATTCGAAGAATTACAAGATAGTACTGGTGTAAAGTTAGTTGCTGTCTCAATTGATGATGAACGTAATAAAAGTAAGGTTAGACCTGTTGTTGACGCTGAAGGTTGGGAATATGATATTTGGTTAGATTCAAATAGCGATTTAAAAAGAGCTATGGGAGTTAATTACCCACCACAAACATTTGTGCTTAACGGAGAAGGAAAAATCGTTTATTCTCATGTAGGATTTGTACCTGGAGATGAAGAAGATTTGTATGACGTTATTAATGAATTGCACAACAAACAAGTGCAAACAGTGGACTAAAAACCACACCCCACCCCCTAATATTAGTCTAATTCAAATTAAATGAAAAAAATCATCTTGGGATTCTTCGGTTTCGCCTCTTTTTGTTCTTTCGCACAGATTGGACAAGGCGGGAATGTCACCGGAAACATTGAATCAAACGTGCAATATTTAAACACAGATACATTAATTGGAGCTACTGCTCCCGACCAACGTGTTGTCGCCAACTCATACATGAATATCAACTATACCGTTGGGAAATTTAGAGCTGGGGCGCGCTTTGAAAGCTATTCCCCTTCGATAGCGGGATACCCAGGGTTTTACTCTGGCAGTGGACTACCTTATAAGTATTTCCAATATGCTGGTGACAAAATTACAGTTACCCTTGGTAATTTTTACGAACAATTTGGCAGTGGGCTCATCTTTAGGTCATACGAAGAACGTGCATTAGGCCTAGACAATGCAATGGAAGGAGCCAGCATTCGTTTTTCACCAATTAGGGGTGTTGATTTGAAAGGGTTTATTGGTAGACAACGTGTAAACTTTGTTGACGGTCAACGCTTAAATTCTGATGGACTGGTAAGGGGTGTAGACGGAAGTTTAAACTTAAATCAAATCATTCCCGCGTTCAGCGATTCTAAATTCAAAATATCAATTGCTGGTAGTTTAGTTAGCCGTTATCAAACCACAAGCAATGACACCTTAGTCGTTCCTAAGAACGTTGGTTCATATGGTGGACGTATTGACATGAAATACTCACGCTTTTACTTAAACGCTGAGTATATTCACAAGGATAATGATCCAAACGAACAAAATAACTGGATTTATAATTCTGGTCATGGTGCTATTGTAAATATGGGCTATTCGCAAAAAGGTTTAGGAATTATTTTAACCGTCAAGTCGCTCGACAATATGACATTTAGATCGGATCGGACTGTAATTGGCAATCAAGCCTTTATTAATTATTTACCCGCCACAAGTAATAATCATACTTATAACTTAGCTGGAACACTTTATCCCTATGCTACAAATCTAAATGGAGAGGTAGCTTACCAATTGGACGTATTATATAAGATCCCAAAAAAATCTAAATTAGGAGGGAAATATGGTACATCTTTACACTTAAACGTATCATTAGCGACCGACTTTAAACGTTATACTGAAGGTGCAGATTGGCAAAAGAATAGAGTTTCTTATCTGGCACAACCTTTTGCTATGACGGATAGTATTTTCAACTTTGATTTTAACTTTCACATCAAACATAAGTTTAACAAGAAGTGGAAAGCGAGCGCTCATTATTATCATTTCATCTATAACAATGATGTAAATGAGGTCACAAAATTAGCCAAGCACTATATCACTTCAGACATAGCTGTTGTTGATGTCTCTTATAAGATTAGTAGAAAACATTCAATTCGTGCTGAATTTCAAGCCTTAGTTACAAAAAAGGATAGAGGGAATTGGGCTACTGCAGTAATAGAATATACTGTTTCTCCAAAATGGTTTTTCACCGTGATGGATCAGTACAATTATGGTCATCCGAATGAAGACCTTCGCATACATTATTTATTAGGAGCATTTGGTTATACCCACAATAATTCTCGCTTTATGTTTATGTATGGAAAACAAAGAGAAGGAATACTTTGTGTTGGGGGAGTTTGCAGACCCGTTCCTGCAACGAATGGTTTAACATTCACATTTACTCAAGCATTTTAACATTATTGATATGAAAATTTATATTAAGCTTTTAGGTCTCATAATGATATCATGTGTTGCTTTCACGACAGCATGCGACAAAGTAGAATTTCCAAATGTGATCATTACGGATTTGGATACAAATTTGTATCCAGGTAATTTCATAGACTATGAATATCCGACATTTGACGAAAACACAAATACACTAAGAAATGCAGTTATTGCTGACTATACAGGACATCAATGTCCGTTTTGTCCTCCGGCAGCTACAATAGCTGAGGAAATTAAAGATGCGCAGCCAGGGCGTGTATTTGTTGCAACAATTCACGCATCTGCAGAACCAGGTGGAGCGGGATCATTTCAGGCGGTAACAGAAGACTTTCCGAGAGATTTTACAAATCCGCAGGGATTAGAAATGGCCTCTGAATTTTTTAACTTGGGAGTTGGTTTTGGTGGGAATCCAAGAGGAAATGTTAACCGTGTTCCTTTTGAAGAAGGACAATTCTTTTCATTCGCTGTAGATTGGTCAGAAAAAACAGATGAAGTTCTCGCTTCAACACTGGATATAAATATTCAAGCAAAATCAAATTATTACCCAGAAACAGATGGCGTGTTTTTACATGTGGAAACTGATATTATTAATGACATTGAAGGAACTTATAATATTGTAGTTTATGCCATAGAAAATTCTTTCGTTTCTCCTCAAAAATTACCGGATAGTTCAACTGATGAAGATTATGTGCATCATGATATTCATATTGGAAATGCATATGAAGAAACATGGGGACGTGGAATTGCTTCAGAAAACACACTTGGGGGTACCAAAATTTCGAATGAATTTACATATGAATTGCCAGCTGGATTCACAAATGAAGACATGCACTTCTTAATTCTAGTATTCAATCGTGAAACCTATGAAATTGAGCAAGTGATCAAACATGAGTTTTAATTAAGACACTGCTGATTATAAATTCAGCGCAAATAGGACTCTAATTCTATCTTTTTTTTAATCATTGTAAATGTCATTCATCAGTGATATAATGCTACATTGTAGTTTAGAAATCAACTCGATAAAATGAAAGAACTCGTCTTTGCAATTATAACCCTCGCTACGTTTTCAGCTACTGCACAAAACAATTTGCGCAGCAGTGTAAGTGGGAATTTTGAAACGAACATGCAAGTTCTAAACGAGGACACTTTAATTGGGGCCTTCGCTCCTACCGAAAAAGCAGTCATGAACACCGTGATGAACATAAATGCTACCGTAGGTAAATTTAGAGCAGGAGTGCGTTTTGAAAGCTATTTACCTGCAATTGCAGGATATCCCGTTTTTTATAATGGAACAGGAATAGGTTATCGATATGCTGAATATGCAGGCGATCAATTAAATATTAAAGTGGGTAATTTTTATGAACAATTTGGTAATGGTTTAGCCTTGCGCGCTTATGAAAATGGAGCCTTAGGTATTGATAATTCATTTGATGGAGTAAGCGTGAAATTTATTCCGCTTAAAGGAGTTGAATTAAAAGGGTTGATGGGTCGACAACGTTTTAAATTTAAAGATGGCGTCATAGAAAAATCTAAAGGCATTATTAGAGGTTTGGATTGCGACATTAACTTAAATACGCTGATTCCGAGATTTTCGGATTCAAAATTGAAAGTGACAATTGGTGGAAGTTTCGTAAGCAGATATCAAAGTGTAAATGACACAACTCCGCCAAATGTAAACATCTATTCAGGACGAATTGACATGCGTTATCAGCGATTCACCTTTGGCGCTGAGTATGGCTATAAAACAAATGATCCATCATTACAAAACGGATTTGTATATAACCCAGGCCATGGTGCACTAGTTAATTTAGGCTATACACAAAAAGGGTTAGGAATCATTTTAACGGCTCGCTCATTTGATAATTTCCAATTTAGAGGGGATAAAACTGTTTTAGGAAATCAACTCACCACGAATTTCTTGCCTGCTACAACAAATAATCACACCTATAACCTAGCAGGTACACTCTATCCTTATGCTGCAAATCCGGCAGGAGAAGTCGCCTTTCAAATGGATGTTTTTTACACGATCAAAAAGAAATCAAAACTTGGCGGGAAGTATGGCACCAAATTACATATGAATGTGTCAGTTGCAACAGACCATATGCGCCATAAAACTGGCACTAACTTTTCGGTAGATGGAATTTCATATATTGGGAAACCATTTGATTTGAATGACAGCCTTTACAATTTCGATTTTAACATACATCTTTCTAAGAAGTTTAGTAAAAAATGGAAAGCGAGTGCACATTATTACCATTTCATCTTTAACAATACTGTAAATCCAGTTACCTTGCTCGCTAAGGGATATATTAAATCGGATATATTTGTTTTAGAAGCACAATATAGAATTGGGCGCAAACATTCAATTAGAGGCGAGATACAAGGCTTATTTACAGAAAAGGACCGAGGAAATTGGGGTGCTGCATTATTAGAATATACCATTTCGCCTAAATGGTTTTTTGCGATACAAGACCAATACAATTTCGGTTATCCAGATCCGGCCTTGCAGCTGCACTATCTGCTCGGTTCATTTGGCTACATTCATAACCAAACACGTTTTATATTTTCATACGGGAAACAACGTGCAGGTATTGTTTGCGTAGGAGGAGTTTGCAGACCTGTACCAGCCACAAACGGTTTAAGCTTTACAATGACTCATTCATTTTAATAGCGTCGCTCTATATTTAACAAATTTTAGCTAATTAGTTAAAATATAGACGGTCGATACCCGTTTACAACAGTAGACACGTTGTTTGGTTAATTTTTATTCAAGCTTGTTCATAAGTTTGACCTCAAAAACTTGACAAGAACGTGATCTTTTATTACTTTTGAGCAAATCTAAAAATTAACGTCATTATGTTAGAATTGTGCAAAGAGATTCTTATGAAAGTTAGTTTTGACAAAGTTTTATTTCAAAAAGAGTTGGCAAAGTCACTAGGTTGGATAAAATCAGAAGAAGTAGAGGGGTTTAAAGAATGGTGCTTAAAAACCTTCGGAAAAAAATACCCTCAAATACTTCAAGTCGAATTTAAAGATTAATTAACTCGGGGATGCAGAAAGCATCCCTTTTTTTTGCCTTGCATTTCGAGAACCTCAATGATCAAGAAAAAAAAAGAAGTAACACCCCAACTTAAACTTGATACGATTTTCTGCGAAAATCACTCAACTTCTTTAACAAACTCAATATTCCGTTTTAAACCTTTGAATTTTGTTCGTTTAATCGCGGAAAGCTTAAAGAGTTCGTTAAACACGTCTTGCGAAAGATCTGCGAGATCTATTCCCGCCAATTTATCGTGAGGCTTAAAAGCATCAATGCTGTGCTTTATAGAGAATCGATTCCAAGGACATACATCCTGACAAATATCACAACCGAACACCCAATCGTCCATTTTACCGCTAAATTCTTTTGGTAAAATTTCATCTTTCAATTCAATAGTAAGGTATGAAATGCATTTTGATCCATCAACAACATTAGGTTGAATAATTGCCTCAGTAGGACAAGCATCAAGACATTTGGTGCAAGAACCGCAATGATCCGACACAGGGAGGTCATATTCCAAATCTACATCCAAAATAATTTCACCAATAAAGAAAAAAGAACCCACCTGCTTTGATAATAAGTTGCCATTTTTACCAACCCAACCTAAGCCAGCACGTTCGGCCCAAGCCTTGTCCATGACAGGAGCCGAGTCTGTAAAAACCCTCGAACTCACTTCAGCACCCACCTCGGCTTCAATAAACTTTAGCAAGCCCTTCAATTTATCTTTAATAACAAAATGGTAATCCGTGCCGTAAGCATATTTAGAAATTTTAAGGCCTTTGTTTTCAAACAGATCCTTTTCGGGAAAGTAATTCAACAATACAGAAATCACACTCTTGGCACCATCCACCAATAAAGCCGGATTTAATCGCTTATCAAAGTGATTTTCCATGTAATTCATTTTACCATGGTAACCGTTCTTTAACCAATCTTCAAGGTGTTGTGCTTCTTCTTCTAAAAAAGCGACTTTAGAAATACCACATGATAAAAAACCCAGTTCAGCGGATTTACTTTTTATTTTCTCACTGAGAATTGCTTTATCCATCAGAAAAGCCCGCTTTGTTGAGAACCCAGATCGCGACCTAAATGTTTATAAGCTTTCTCGGTCGCTTTTCGGCCACGAGGTGTTCGCATGAGGTAACCTTCCTTAATCAAATAAGGTTCATACACCTCTTCAATTGTTCCAGGATTCTCACTCACGGCAGTTGCAATAGTCGTCATTCCAACAGGACCACCATTAAATTTATCAATGATGACTGAAAGGATTTTATTATCCATTTCATCTAAGCCGTTCTGATCAACATTTAACGCCTCTAAGGCAATATTTGCAATTTCTATATCAATGATGCCATTGCCTTTAATTTGTGCAAAATCACGCACCCTGCGTAATAGCGCATTGGCGATTCTTGGAGTTCCGCGGCTACGACGCGCTAATTCCACAGCGGCATTTTCATGAATTTCAACTTTTAAGATACTAGATGCACGGGCCACAATACCCGAAAGAATTTTCACATCATAATATTCGAGTCGAGAATTAATTCCAAAACGGGCACGTAAAGGCGCCGTTAATAAACCAGAGCGAGTAGTAGCACCAATTAGCGTAAATGGATTCAATGAAATTTGAACGGTACGTGCACTTGGACCTGTATCAATCATTATATCGATCATGAAATCTTCCATGGCCGAATACAGATATTCTTCAATAACTGGAGTAAGGCGGTGAATTTCGTCAATGAAAAGCACATCTCCTTCTTCCAAATTTGTTAGTAATCCAGCAAGATCTCCAGGCTTATCCAAAACCGGACCGCTTGTGATTTTTATGCCCACACCCATTTCATTGGCTATAATATTAGCCAATGTTGTTTTTCCCAGTCCAGGGGGGCCATGCAGCAATACATGGTCTAAGGACTCTTCGCGTTGCTTCGCCGCTTCAACAAAAATGGTTAAGTTATCGGTCACTTTATTTTGACCCGCAAAGTCTTCAAAAGACTTTGGCCTTAATACATTCTCAATCTCCTGTTCTTGCGAAAATTCCTCCTCGTCTCTATAATCAAATGACTCCAAATTGTACTTTTTTATAAAGATAGAGAAATTAGTTGGTTTGTAGTATTTAGATCGCTGCGCTGTTAGCACTTAGATTGTTCTTCGCTTGAGGCGGTTCGCTGTTAGTATTTGGTGTTTGGTGTTAAGTTGTAAGACGTTAATCTGTTGCCTCTGTTGTGTGGGTGTTATTTGGTCAGCCTGCTGGCGGATGGATTTGGGTTCCTGACTATCTGAAAGATTTTACCTGGTCTTTTGCCTATTCCTATTATTGTCTTTTGTCCAAACAAAAAACCCCCTTCACAATTAAGTAAAGGCGGTTTTTAAAATTTTATTTTCTATCTATTAATGTTCCTCTTCACCTTCTGCAAGTGGAACAGTTTGTGGGATATAATCTTCAGCAGCACCTGGCTTAGAATAATCATACGGCCATCTGTGTACTTCTGGAATTTCTCCAGGCCAGTTTCCGTGCATGTGTTCTACAGGAGTTGTCCACTCTAATGAGTTTCCTTTCCAAGGATTTTGAACTGCTTTTTGACCTTTAAATGTGCTATAGAAGAAGTTGAATAAGAAAATGGCTTGTGCTAATGCTCCTATAATCGCGAAGATTGAAATAACAACATTTAAATCCATAATCATATCGAACTGATTCGAATCGAATCCTTCATAGACACTATAGTCATAATATCTACGCGGCGCTCCTCCAATTCCAACAAAGTGCATTGGGAAGAATACTCCATAAGCTGAAACTAAGGTCAGCCAGAAATGGACCATACCCAATTTCGCATTCATCATTTTGCCGTACATTTTTGGAAACCAATGATAGACACCTGCATACATACCAAAGATGGCTGACAGTCCCATTACAACATGGAAGTGAGCAACAACAAAGTAAGTATCATGCACGGCAATATCTAGCGCTGAATCCGCAAGAATAATTCCAGTTACCCCTCCAGTAATGAAAGAAGAAACCAAACCAATTGAGAACAACATTGCTGGTGTGTATTTGATATTACCTCTCCAAAGGGTAGTAATGTAGTTAAATACTTTTATGGCTGATGGTATTGCAATTAAGAGTGTTGTAAATACGAATACACCTCCTAAGAACGGGTTCATTCCCGAAATAAACATATGGTGACCCCATACGATAAATGATAAGAAACCAATTGCTAGAATTGAACCAATCATTGCGCGGTAACCGAAAATTGGCTTACGTGCGTTTGTTGAAACAATCTCAGAAGTTAAACCTAATGCTGGTAGTAGTACAATGTAAACCTCTGGGTGTCCTAAGAACCAGAATAAGTGTTCAAACAATACTGGTGATCCACCTGACTGCTCTAATACCTCACCTGCGATTATCGTATCATTTACGTAGAAACTAGTCCCTAATGTACGATCCATTAACATTAACACAACCGCAGAAACAAGAACTGGGAAAGAAAGAACACCTAAAACGGCAGTTACAAAGAAAGCCCAAATTGTAAGTGGCAATCTTGTCATTTTCATTCCTTTTGTTCTCAAGTTCAATACCGTTACGATATAGTTCAAACTTCCCAAAAGAGAAGACGCAACGAAGATTGTCATTGATAATAACCAAACAGTCATACCTGCACCTGAACCAGGGATCGCCTCCTCATAAACAGAAAGTGGCGGATAAATCGTCCAACCAGCGGAAGCAGGTCCGGTCTCCAAGAACAAAGAGTATAACATTAAGATACTCGATAACAAGAACAACCAGTAAGAGATCATGTTTAACAAGCCAGACGCCATATCGCGAGCTCCAACTTGAAGTGGAATTAAAAGGTTACTAAAGGTTCCAGATAATCCACCCGTTAATACGAAGAACACCATAATTGTACCGTGAATTGTAACCAAACCAAGGTACATGCCTCGATCAAGGATCCCTTCAGGTGCCCAAGTATCTCCTAAAAAGAAGGATAAAACACTGTTACTTTCTCCTGGCCAAGCCAATTGGATTCTAAAAAGAACCGACAGAATAACGGCTACAACAGCCATGAAAATAGCTGTAATCAAGAATTGTTTCCCGATCATTTTATGATCTTGCGAAAAGATGTATTTCGTAATGAAACTCTCCTTGTGATGATGTCCGTGATCAGTATGAGCTGCTGCTGACATAATTTATTCCTTTTTATATAATTTTTTCTATTCTTATTAACCTTACTACTAATGTCTGTGAGAATCGTCGTGATCTTCGCCTTCATGGTTTTCATCATCATCATGATGGTCATCTCCATGTTCATCATGATGAGCTGCTTCTGGCCATTCCATTCTCTCTGTGTCTATATTTGCTGGAGCAACAATAGAATCGTTAATTGCATTTGTAGCTAGTGGTCCATTTTTCCAAGCATCAAACTCTTCCTGTGTTTCAACAACAGTTACTGCCATTTTCATATTTGAGTGAGATACACCACAAATTTTATTACACATTAAAACGTAGTTAAAATCAGGATTGTCTACTTTTTTTCTCATTTCAGCCGTTGTGAAAATTGGTTTGATCTTAAGTGACGTTCGCTGACCAGGCACACAGTTCATTTGCGCTCTAAAGTGAGGGAAATAAGCTGAGTGTAAAACATCTCGTGAACGTAAAACAAAGAAGTATTCTTGATCCACAATCATACACAATTCTCTGGTTAAGAAGTCGTCTTCGGCGAAAGAGTTAATAGAATCGCCGAACATACCCGTCATGTCCAAAACACGCTCTCTGATTCGTTCTAGTTTTTCTACCTTAGCAATCATCTTATTCAAATTCGCTTGCGAATATGCAACTGAATCGTTTTCCTCTTTTCTAATGTTCGCGTCAAGTGCACTAATTTCATTGTTCAATCCTAGTACTCTCCAACGCACACTATTATCAGTTACCAATCCTAGTGGGTTAGTGTATGAATCTCCAGAATTTTTATCCTCTGCAGAACCAACTAATTTATAGTCAGCATAACCTAATTTGTTATCGTCGCCAGAATAACGTGCTGTCCAGTCGAACTGCTTCGCATAAAGCTCAACCACAACTGCATCATCAGAAGCAGGTCCAGTAGCCTGATTCCAAGTCATTAAACCTAAAATAATGATTACAGCTAAAACAGCCGCAGGAACAACTGTCCAAATCATTTCCAGTTTATTATCATGCGGAAACCAATGTGCTTTTCGATCTGGATGGTAAGAATATTTCCAAGCAAATACAAATAGTAAACCATTTGTTAAGAAGAAGATTGCAATTACAATAACCCAGTTCACGTTAAATAACCAGTGAATTTCAACACCTACTTCTGACGCTGGTTCTGGCAACATTCCGTTCCCATATGTTGCCCACATCCATAAAAAAGATCCAAAGAATATGATCAAGAACACCATCATTAATGATGCGTTGATATTATTAACTCTTAAGTCAATGTCTTCTTCTCTACTACCTCTAATTTTCGAGGAAAGTTCATAAACACGCATTATCTGTGCAATTGCTATGACAGCTAATACGATTACGACTAAAACAACAAATTTCATTCCCATTTCTTCCTTTTTAATCTCGATAATAACTTAAATATGGTGGTGTTTACTTTCGTCCAAATACGGATGATTCTTCGGCATTAATGGTGCCTTGGTTAACGTGTTTAGAACAAAGTATGTAAATATTCCAGCGAATGTTAAGAACAATCCAATTTCCATAAATCCAATTGTACCATGCTCATGCATTGAACCTGGAGTGATTAACATATATACATCCGTCCAGTGACCAATAATGATTGCAAAACAAACAAACATTAAGATACCTGCATTACGTTTAGCGTCTGCTGACATTAAGATCAACATTGGAATAATGAAGTTAATCATAAACATTCCCCAGAAGATATATGGATAATCAGAAATACGTTCTACGTAATAAATTACTTCCTCAGGAATATCAGCATACCAATATAGCATGAACTGAGAGAAGAATAAATAAGACCACAAGAAGCTTGTTGCGAAGATCCATTTTCCGATATCATGAATATGGCTATCGTTTACTTGTTGTAAGTGTCCTTTTTTCTTTAAGTAAAGCACAACCAATAAGATTGTAGTCATTGCAGTACACCACATTCCGCCAAACACATACCAACCGTATAATGTAGAGAACCAGTGAGCATCAATTGACATAATCCAATGCCAAGATGATGTTGAGCTAAAGTATCCGAACAATACTAAGAACAAGGCTGCTTTTGAAAAGTTTTTGAAGTGAATTTTTGTTCCACCTTCTAAATCCTCAGCTAAACTTCTTTTTCTGAATCCTCTATAGAATAAGAAATAAGTCGCAAAATAAATGATTGATACTACCCAGAAGAATGGTTTTGTTAAGAAGGGTGCTTTATTAGCAATGATTGCATCATACTCTGGATTATTAATATCACTATAAACAGGATCCATCCATTGGTAGATGTGTCCTGTATGATGACCGTGTAACGTTTCGGCTCCAAAAAATCCACCATCAGTAAATGTCAATACTAAAAAGATAGCGACAAGGACACCGATACCTACTAGGACGTACGAGGCGACTCCTTCAACAACTCGCTTAACCGCTACTGACCAACCTGTTTCAGTTGCGTACTGCAATGCTAAGAAGAATAGTGCTCCTAAAGCAATTGCAAAGAAGAAGAATCCATCAATTAGGAAGTTCGACATTAATCGAGTTCCGAATGAAGCGTCTGCGCTATGTTGAACAATTCCGATAATGAAAGCCAGCAAGCCGACTCCGATTACTCCAAAAATAGTTTTTTTAGCTTTCGTTGAAATTTGAAATTCCATGTACCTTTATTTCTAAATATTATTAAACTTCCTAGTGTTGTGGATCAATCATTACTTCAGCAGAGTCGATAACTGCTTCCAATAATTCGATTCCAATAAGTTCGCCCTCATTTACCATTGCGTCTCCGTCAGCAGGGGCAAGTGTATGTTCACCTTGTTCTTTACCAATTAATTTCTCTACGTAATGAACTAATTTCCATCTCTCAATTGGATTCACTTGCGAGGCATGTGATCCCATTGCGTTTTTACCATAAGTGATGGTATAGTAAATTTCACCTGCAGTTAATTCTGCTTTGTATGGTCCAGGAGTTGGGTATTTACCATTGCTATTCGTAATTACAGACCCTTGTCCATCACCCGCTTCGCCATGACAGTGAATACAGAAAATTCCAAATAGTTCCGCTCCTTCTGCCAAAACATCTTCTGACCATGCAATAGGGTTGACATCAGCCTTAGCTCCATCACGACCAGCAGAATCTTGCGCTACTTCGAATAATCCATGAGTTTTATCAACGCCAATTGGTCCACCATGGTTATATGGTGTCATATAATTGTCTCCGTTATAAGGAACTGTTCCAAGCGGTGGTAGGTAAGAGAATTTCTCTTCTACCATAGTTTGTGCGGCCTCATCATATCTTCCCTCTACTTCACCGTAATCAACATACGCTTCTACAGCAGGAGAACGATACATGTCAGGCATGTATTCTAACCCTGGAGAATTGCTGTCCGCTTTACAAGAAACTAATGTTCCTGATATGGCTATGGACGCTATTGTTAAAATTTTAAATGCTTTCAGTTTCATTTGCTCAATATTATCATTCACTATCAAATGGTACTTTCTCAATTGTTACTTAATAACAACGTAATCTTTCTCTTCAATTTCTATTATCTCAGTTTCCTTAATTTTTGCGTGTAATTCACTCGCAGAAAACTTTGTATTATCTGACAATCTAATTTCCATTACAAAACGATCATCTGTTGTTCTTGGATAAGGGTTGTCGGCAGGCATACCTGGTAATGTTTTATTTCTCAATAAATAAGTAATTGCCATTCCGTGTGCTGCAAACAGTACGGTAAACTCAAAGGTAATTGGAACAAAGGCAGGAAAGTTCTGCATTAAAGTAAAGTTTGGTTTACCCCCAATATTCATTGGCCAATTGTCAATCATCATATATTTGAATCCGATAACAGCGAGTGTCATTCCTAATAATCCAAACATGAAAGAAACAATTCCTAAACGGGTATGCTTCACTCCAATCACTGGATCAATACCATGAATTGGAAACGGTGAGAACACGTCTGTAATATGAACTCCTTCAGACACTAATTTCTTAGCTCCATCTAGAAGAACCATATCATCATCATACATTGCGTATATTACTCTGTCAGCCATGTGATTCTTATTTATTCATTAATGTTTTAGCTTGCTCTGCCCAATTATCTCTTTCGGCTCTTCCTGGGAATGTACCGGTAATTGAGTCTAACAAATCATATTCTGCTTTAGACATTTTACTTACTTGTTCGAAAGTATAGATTCCAATGTCATTCAATGTTACTTCTAATTTTGGTCCAACTCCACTTATTAATTTCAGATCATCTTTAGCCTCTGCAGAACCTGTTCCTAATTTTTCCATTAGGCTAGAAATTCTACTTTGTTTCTCTTCATCTGAAACTGTTTCACCAGCAGGCTTAGCCGTTGATTTAAGCGTTTCAACAGGTGCTGTCTCAACAATTTTAGGCGTTTCCATTTCCGTAACAGGAGCGACAACTTCTTGCACAGGGGCAGCAGCTGCAACAACAGGTACAGGTTTATTATGACCATGAGCTGTATCGTTCTTATACGATTCACCTGAAGATTTCAAGATTGTTTTCAACTCAGCAATTGGTAAAATTGGGAAGTATCGAGCAAATGCCAGATAGAACACAAAGAATAATCCAATTGTTCCGATATAGATCCCTATATCTACCCAAGTTGGGTGGAACATACTCCAAGAAGACGGTAAATAATCTTGGTGAAGTGATGTTACAATAATTACAAAACGCTCAAACCACATTCCGATATTTACAACAATCGAGATAAAGAATGTGAATAACAAACTTCTTCTTAGTTTTTTGAACCACATTAGCTGCGGTGAGATAACATTACAAGTCATCATAGAAGCATAAGCCCACCAGTATGGCCCAGTTGCTCTGTTAATAAATGCATATGATTCATATTCAACACCAGAATACCATGACATGAAGAGCTCAGTTAAATAAGCTACCCCAACAATTGAACCTGTAACCATAATTACAATGTTCATGTATTCGATATGTTTTACGTGCAGATACGCTTCTAACTTCAGTCCTTTTCGCACCACCAACATAATTGTTTGTACCATGGCAAATCCTGAGAATACGGCTCCCGCGACGAAATATGGAGGGAAAATTGTGGTATGCCAACCAGGAATAACTGACGTGGCGAAATCAAATGATACAATAGAGTGAACCGAGAATACCAAAGGTGTTGCCAAACCGGCGAGCACTAATGATACAATTTCAAATCGATTCCAGTGTTTTGCCCTACCTGACCAACCAAATGATAAGATGGAGTACATTTTTTTAGATACAGGGCTTTTAGCACGATCGCGAATTGTAGCAAAATCAGGCAAAAGACCGATATACCAGAACACGAAACCAACGGATAGATAAGTTGAGATCGCAAATACATCCCAGAGAAGCGGAGAGTTAAAGTTTACCCAAAGCGAACCAAATTGATTTGGAATAGGCATGACCCAGTAACCAACCCATAGACGTCCCATGTGAATTAGAGGGAAAAGACCCGCCATAAATACGGCGAAAATTGTCATTGCCTCAGCAGCACGGTTAATCGCCATTCTCCATTTCTGACGGAAGAGTAATAGTACCGCCGAAATTAACGTTCCAGCGTGACCAATACCTACCCACCAAACGAAGTTAGTAATATCCCATGCCCATTGAACTGTTTTGTTCAATCCCCAAGTACCAATACCAGTACCTAGTAAGTATAAAACACATCCAATTCCGAATAAACCTAAAATAAGGGCTACTCCAAAAAGTACGTACCAAGTTTTTGGAGCCTTTCCTTCGATAGATCGACAGACGTCTTCTGTAATGTCATGATACGTCTTATGACCTAAAATTAACGGTTCTCTAATTGCAGCTTCCTTTTGCATTCGTGTCGTTTTAGTTTTATCTAAAAAATATTATTCTTAATGGCCAGTTCCGTGATTATCTCCTTCTCCATTTCCGTGTCCTGTATCAAGGTCGTGGTTTCCACCATTCCCACGATTGTCACCCCCATCATGTCCATCTCCACCGCGATCATCACCATGAGTATCTCCATGTCCGTGTGCTGTTTGGATTTCAACCAGCTCGTCGTTCACTTCATTTCTCACTTTTACTTTATACCAAATATTTGGTTTAACTCCAATTTCTTCTAATGCTTGATATGATCTTTTCTCTTCAGAAGATTTACGGATTTGAGATTCTACATCATTCCAATCTCCGAATGTAATTGCGTTAGATGGACACACATCTGAACAAGCAGTTGTAACATCTCCATCAACTAAAGGGCGATCCGCTTTCTTAGCTACCAATTTTCCCGTTTGGATTTTCTGAACACAGAAAGAACATTTTTCCATTACTCCTCGCGTTCTAACTACAACATCTGGATTCAATACCATACGTCCTAGATCATCTTGAGCAGGATTAACTTCTGTGAATTTTCTATAAGAAGGATAGTTAAACCAGTTAAATCGACGTACTTTATACGGACAGTTATTTGCACAATATCTTGTACCAATGCATCTGTTATACGTCATTTGGTTTAAACCTTCATTTGAATGCGTTGTTGCTGCTACTGGACAAACTGTTTCACAAGGTGCGTGATTACAGTGTTGACACAACATAGGCATGTGCGCAACTTTGGGGTTATCGGCCGGTTTTTTCAAACCACCGAAACCTTCTTTAGCAAACTCTTCAGGAACTCTTGTTCCAACTGTTGCCTCAATATCCGAAGCATAATATCTATCGATCCGCATCCAGTGCATTTCTCTTCCTCTTCTTACCTCATCTCTACCTACAACGGGTACATTATTTTCAGATCCACAAGCCACAACACAAGATCCACATCCAACACAAAGGTTCAAGTCAATCGACATTCCCCATCTGTGTCCAACATGCTCTACGGGATGCTCTTCCCATAAATCAAATTCATCTGTTAGTTTCTCTTCATGCTCCCAGCCCGTGTGCAATTTATGTCTGTGGTTATAAGAGTGAGAAGGATCTACATGTTCATCTTTATATGTAGCAAACGTTGTTTCTTTCATGATGGAATTTCTTCCCATCACAGTTGAATGTGTTTGCGTACAAGCTAATATATATTTATTACCTGTGTCTGTCACAGACGCGTCAAACGCCTCCTTTACACCACCTTTAGCAAGTAAAAAGGCGTTTGCTCCAATCATTTCAGTTGAAGCTTCTCCGTAAATACCGTTTTGTTGATAAGCAGATTTACCGATTTTCTCTTGATTTGCGCCACGACCATACCCGTAAGCAACACCAATTGTACCTGGCATTTGTCCCGGTTGAGGGTAAACAGGTAGGTCAATTGAAGCGTCTCCAACAGTTATCGTTACAACACTTTGCTGCTCTTCTTGACCAACACCTGTGTTGTAATTCCCTTCCATATCAGAAGGAGCCATAGTAGCATAGTTGTCCCAAGTCACTTTTGTGATTGGATCTGGTAATTCTTGCAACCAAGGATTGTTTGCGTGAATACCTGAACCTAAACCTGCTTTTTGATAAAAAGAGATTTCAGTTCCAACGCCTGTTACATTCTTTTCTGCTGTAACTGCTTTATTTAAATCACCATTAAATGGCATTGCTGTAGCGGGAACAACTGTGTCAGCAACACAACTATTGTGAACTGTTGCTGACCAATAAGAATGGAAGTCAGTATATTCGGTTTGTCCTGCGTAAGCCCTTTTCTGCCAAACAGTGCTGATATAATCGTGATAATTTTTACTATCTTTTCCTACATGCGACGCTAAACCAGACCAAATCATTAAAGATTCAGCTGCAGGACGAGTGTCATGAAGCGGACGGATTGTAGGTTGTGAAACAGAGTAGTGACTTGCTTTAGGGTTAAAATCATTCCATGACTCTAAAGCATGACTATCTGGACAAATGTATTGGAATAAAGACGCTGTTTCATCCGCATATTTTGCCATTGAAACCGTTAAACCAACTTTAGTTAATCCATGAGCAAAACCTGCAGCATTGCCATAAGAATAAACTGGATTTGTATCCCAAGAAATAATAGCACCAATTTTACCCGCCTGCATGTCTTTTACCAAGGCATCCATTTTAGCATCTTCTGATTGGTGTAAGTTAATTGGGTTGTTTAAGTTAATTGTATTTGAATAGTTGTTCAATTTGCTATTGATAGCATTTACAATAACTTGAACTGATTTTCTATTTGATCCTGCAACGACAATTGACTTGCCTTTAGCAGCTTTTAAATCAATTGCAGCTAATTTAATGTTTGTAACAACCTCTTCAGATAAGCCTTCAGCACTTGCACTAACACTTCCTCCTATTTCTTTCAATAATAAAGCTAATACTTTACCTTGTTCAGAAGGTTTGATCATTGAACGAACATCCGAATTTGAACCAGTAATTGACATGTTTGTCTCAAACTGGTGATGACGTGACATCCAATCATTGTCAGGGTTTCTTCCTTTCATGTAATCTCCTAGGAATTGCGTTGGCAATACCCAAGAATTCATAAAGTCAGCTTCAACACTTACAATTGCTTCAGCCTTGCTAAAATCGTAATCAGGAATACTTCTTTTTCCGAAAGATTCTAAGTTTGCTTCACGCATTCCGTTGTAAGAAATAGCGTCAAACTGAACATGTTCAAATTTTGAGTTATCAATTACAGGAGCCGCTGCAAGTTCAGTATCTTCGGCAGTACCTTCAACAGGGGCCATTTGAACACCTCCGCCAGTTAAGCCCGTTTTCAACTCACCAATAATAGTTAGAGTTGAGGGGCTAATAATCGTATTTGATAATAAAACAACTTTCTTCCCTTTATCAACAGAGGATTTTAATTGTTTCATAATGGTTTCATCCGCCGCACCCCAGGTAACAGGATCGCCATTTAATTGAGGATTTTGCAAACGCTCACCATCATACAGTGACAATACAGAACTAATAATTCTTGGATTCGTTCCACCGTTTGTAAACCCGTTCTTTTTATTTCCTTTAATGTGGATAGGACGACCTTCGCGTGTTTTTACTAAAACACTAGCATAAGATTCACCATCATAATAAGAAGACGCGTACCAATTTGCTACACCAGGAGTAATATCTTCTGGTTTAACAGCATACGGCACTGCCTTAATTACAGGAGCTTCGCAAGCAGCAACAGTAGCTGCGGCAACGCTAAACCCTAGAAACTTTAGAAAATCTCTTCTACCTGTTGATGACTCTTTTAACTTATCTTCAGCCAAAAATTGGTCAACACTTAATTCCTGAGGAAATTCACTTTTCGTCGAAGCTACAAACTCCGGCGTTTCGTTTAATTCATCAAGACCTTTCCAGTATTTTTTATTTGTTCCCATATCTATATATAAGCCTCTTTATTCGTAATTAGTAATGACATTTTGCACATTCCAAGCCACCAAGCTCGCCAACTGTAACCAGATCATCTTCTAAATATTTTTTATACGTTTTTTTGTCTTTCAACAAACGTTCATGAATTTCATTGTAGTAACTTCCGTCAGGCGCACCTGCTAGATCAACACTTGACTCTCTGTGACACTCAATACACCATCCCATTGTTAAAGTAGGTTTAGTGAATTTCACCTCATTTTCATCCCAATCATCATCTGTTACACCCACATTATTCAAATCTTCAGTTGACATTACTCTTGCAACGTCTTCTTTTTTCATGTTACCGTGACATTGCTTACAATCGACACCCCCCGCAACAACGTGCTGTGAGTGATTAAAATAAACGTGGTCTGGAAGATTGTGCACTTTCACCCATTTAATAGGCTTTGTTTCACCTGTGTACGTTCTAGTATCTACATCATATCCAGCCGCTTCGTAAATCTTAGCGATTTCTGCTGTACCATCACTATCTTTTCCTTCATTCACCGTTTTATGACAGTTCATACAAACGTTTACAGATGGAATTGTAGCATGCTTCGATTTTGTTACTGCGTTGTGACAATATTTGCAGTCAATACCTAAATTACCCGCATGTAGTTCGTGAGAATACGCAATAGGCTGTTCTGGTTTATAATTTTCATATACTCCAAGATCCAACCATTTCACCATTCCAACAGCAAGCAAAAGAATAATGCAACCAAAAACAGTTACACCAAACCAACCTCTGTTATTCCAAGCCCATGAACGTGCAGATTGACCCACAGTTAATTGCTCCGGCTGTTCTTCTCCGTCTTTATCTCTAGCTAAAGCTGCTAAGTTTCCTTTAACACCTGCAATAACTGCAATTACAACAATCAACAAACCTGCTAAAAGCCACCAGTATAGAGAAGAAGTTTCAACAGGCCCCTGCGAGGTCATCTCACCCGTTGGTGGTGGTGGTGCAGTAGTCGGCTCATATACCTCTACATAAGCGAAAACGGCATCAATTCCTGCGTCATCTAGATTTTGAGCAGTCATTGCTGTACCATTCCAATCTTTATACAGTTTATTTGCATAAGGATCTCCAGCATCAATAACGCTTTTCGAATTTTTAACCCATTTATAGAAGTTCTCTTCGGAAGAGTTTTCTATCCAGCGCTCCCTAGCACCCTTCAGTGCTGGTCCGGTCATATCCTTATCAGGAAAGTGACATGCGGCACAATTGGCCTTGAATAATGTCTCACCTAATGCAACATCCCCGTCTTGGGCATGAAGATTGTAAGTAAAAGAGAAAAATGCAAGCACCACTAGTGCTAAATACTTGATTTTGTTAGAGATGAACAAACTTTTTATATTCATTTGAAAAATTTTATTCCTTTTTTCGTTGATATACGCGATACACAATCACGTACAAAATTAGCACAAACTCAGATTAAGCCTATAGTTTGGGTTACTTTTTGAGAAGTGAAATGCTAATTTAAAACCATTCTAAATAAACAAACTGTGCAAACTCTTAAAGAATAATAAATTGCACAGTTTGTTTAATAAAAATGATTAAAAGTTGATCCCCTTTAGAAACGGTTGAATTGGTATTTTTATACCTTTGTTTAGCAATTGATATAAAGCATATGAAAATAATAGTATTTATAGCGGCAATTTTTATTGGAAGCACCTTTGCAAATGCGCAAGATGGTTGGCTTAAATTCCCTATCAACAAAAAAGATTCAGTTCGGGCGCAACCTGTAAAATTGGATTATTCTGCTAAAAAGGGTAAAGTAACGGTGCATAAAGATGCCCGACTAGACAAATTAGCCGATTTTGTACGTTCAGGAGAAGAAAGCGTAGAAGGAGTTCAAATTGACGGATATCGCATTGTTATTTTCTTTGATCAAGACAAATCTGCTGTTTCGCAGCAAAAAGCCAATTTTTTAGCTCGTTATAACGAGCACAAAGCCTATATAGATTATGTAGCGCCAAATTACAGAGTGCGCGTTGGGAACTTTAGAACTCGTTTAGAGGCCGAAAGTTTGAAAGCGGAATTACTTGCATTTTTTCCTACGTCGGTTATTGTAGCGGATAAGATTCAATTACCAAATTTGGAGTAGTCTCGATTTCGACACAATTTAATTTTGGTGTTGTCGAAACTAAATCACTCAATATGACGAGCCTTGACTTTCATTCATCCTGTTTTTTAAATTTCAGCTTTGTTGTTCTTTTGTGGGCGGAGGTTTGATTGTGGTGGTTGCGGGTTTGACCTGGACACTCAGTTTGACTTGGATACGCGACAGGAATCGCGCACCATGGGGATCGCGAACCAGCGGTGCTTTTTTGTTGAAATATAAATTTTCGTTGATTAAATCATTGGGACCAATTGAATATTTTTTGTTGATAGGGAATTTATGGCATAAAAAAACCCTCGACCTTGAATGTCGAGGGTTTATAATTTATATAACGCTCTTATTATAATTTCGGTGTTACTTCAATTTCTTGATACGCTTCTACAAGGTCACCAACTTTAATGTCGTTGAATTTATCGATATTCAACCCACACTCGTAATTGTTTTTTACTTCTTTCACATCATCTTTGAAACGTTTTAATGAACCTAACAATCCATCAAACTTAACAACTCCATCTCTAATCAATCTTACTTTAGAGTTTCGCATGATTTTACCTTCAGTTACGTAACAACCTGCGATTGTACCAACTTTAGAAATTCTAAATGTTTCTCTAATTTCTGCAACACCCACAATCTCTTCTTTGAATTCAGGAGCAAGCATTCCCTTCATAGCTTCCTCAATCTCTTCAATTGCTTTGTAGATTACAGAATAAAGTCTAATATCAATCCCTTCCAATTCAGCAGCTCGACGCGCAATTGCAGAAGGGCGAACTTGGAACCCGATAATGATACCGTTTGAAGCGCTTGCTAATGTTACGTCTGCCTCAGAAATTTGACCAACACCTTTATGAATAACATTGACTTGAATTTTCTCTGTAGACAATTTCAATAATGAATCCGATACGGCCTCAACTGAACCATCAACATCACCTTTAACAATTAAGTTTAATTCTTGGAAGTCTCCAATTTTCAAACGATCGCCTATGATTTCTAATGTTAATTTCTTTTGAGTACGTTGCGCTTGTTCTCTATGTAACTGCTCACGTTTCGAAGCGATTTGTTTTACTTCTCTTTCGTCAGCTAAAATATTGAACTGATCTCCAGCACTTGGCGCGCCATTAAATCCTAAGATTGAAACCGGGGTAGAAGGTCCAGCCTCTTTCACCAATTGACCTTTGTCATTATGCATGGCTTTTACTCGTCCGTAGTTTTTACCCGCAATAATTGGATCACCCACTTTCAAAGTACCAGCTGAAACCAATACGGTTGTCACATAACCTTTACCTTTATCTAGTAACGATTCAACAACTGTTCCGTTTGCACGCTTATTTCGATTTGCCTTCAATTCTAGTAATTCTGCTTCAAGCAATACTTTCTCTAATAATTCCTCAATGTTCTCCCCCTTTTTCGCTGAAATTTCCTGAGACTGGTATTTACCGCCCCATTCCTCAACCAAAATATTCATTTGAGAAAGTTGCTCTTTAATTTTATCTGGATTAGCCCCTACAGTATCAATCTTATTGATTGCGAATACAATTGGCACTTCAGCAGCTTTAGCGTGAGAAATAGCCTCTTTTGTTTGAGGCATTACATCATCATCAGCTGCAATAATAATAATTGCAATATCTGTTACTTGAGCACCACGAGCACGCATTGCCGTAAAGGCTTCGTGACCTGGTGTATCTAGGAACGTAACTTGTTTTCCACCTTTTGTTTTTACTGAGTACGCACCAATGTGTTGCGTAATCCCCCCCGCCTCACCTTGGATTACATTTGCTTTACGGATATAATCCAATAAAGATGTTTTACCATGATCCACGTGACCCATTACGGTAACTATAGGTGGGCGATCTACTAAATCCTCCGGAGCATCTTCCTCAACTAAGATAGATTCTTGTACCTCAGCACTAATAAATTCAGTTTCGAAACCGAACTCTGTCGCGACAAGGTCAATTGTTTCGCTATCCAAACGTTGGTTAATAGAAGCAAATACGTTCATACTCATACAAGCTGCGATAACTTCAGTCGGGCTAACATTCATCATAGTTGCCAATTGCGAAACCGTTACGAATTCCGTAATTTTCAAGATGCTCTTTTCGAGCTCTTCTTGTTCGAGCTCTTCTGCTCTTTTTTCTGCTACACTTTCTCTTTTCGAACGACGGTGAGCAGCACCTTTTTTCTTACCACCGCCTTGCAATCTTGCAAGCGTTTCTTTAATTTCTTTTTGGATTTCCTTGTCAGTAACGACAGGCTTTTCCTTTTTGCCAAACTTTCCTTTTCCTTTATGAGCCGGTCTGCTCCCTTGACTAGGTGCCGGTCTGTTGGCTTGTTTTTCAACATTAACCTTTTTGATCCGCTTTCTTTTCTTCCGAGAGTTTGAGTCAGAGTTAGGTTTTTCAACCGGTAAAACAATTTTACCAACAACAACAGGACCTGTTAATTTGGCTGAAGTTGCTTTAATAGTCGTAATCGCCTCAGGTTTTTTAGTTTCCTTCGTCGCTTCAGGAGTTACAGCAGGTTTTACCTCTTTTTCAGGCTCCTTTTTAACTGTTTCCTTTTTAACCTCTTTGGCAGCAGGTTCTTCTTTCTTCTTTTTAGCAGGTCGCGTCTTTTGATTAATGGCATCTACATCCATTTTACCGACTACGGCTACTTTTTTAACCTTACTATCTTCTTCCTCCTCAGGCTTCTTTTCAACAACAGGCTCCGATTTTTCCTCGGCTACAACAGGCGGCAGTTCCTCTTTTGGAGTTTCAATCACTTCTGGAGCAACTGGTTTTTCTTCAACGACAATAGGTTCCGGGGCTTTTACCTCTTCAACTACAGGTTCCTCTAACGGCTTAGCCACAGGCTTATCAATAACATGATCGTGCTCATCATCCTCGTCTTCATCCTCGTCATTTACTACCGCGGCGTCTTTTTTCACATCTTTCAACGAAATTGACTCGCGCTTCTCTCTACCAAAATCAACGGTCTCAGAGTTTTGCTTCGCCTCTCGGTCATCCGCAAACTCCTCGTCCAATACACCTAAAATATCTGCCTCAATCTTGGTGTTCGGCTTGGAATCTATCTCAACTCCTTTGGTACCAAGAAACTCAACAATAGTAGAAATACTAATGTTGAACTCTTTTGCTACCTTGTTTAACCTTTTTGCCTTACCTGCCATTCTTTGTAATCTTTACTGCCCTTTTACTTAGGATGTCTTACGACTACTCCTTATTTTTGTTACTATAATTCAAACTTTATTCAAATTCTGCCTTCAGTACGCTCAAAACGTCTTCAACAGTTTCTAATTCTAGGTCAGTACGTTTTGTTAATTCATCCGCATCTAATCCAAGTACAGATTTTGCAGAATCTAAACCAATTGATTTTAATTCTTTAATCACCCATCCTTCAATTTCATCAGAGAACTCATCTAAATCTACATCTTCAATATCCTCCGCTCCTTCACGATACACATCAATTTCATAGCCACTTAATTTACCAGCTAATTTAATATTGTGTCCGCCTTTACCAATTGCCAATGACACTTGGTCCGTTTTCAAATAAACATCTGCTCTACCAGTTTCATCATCCAATTCAATTGAAGTAATTTTTGCCGGAGACAATGCTCTTTGTATAAATAATTTATCGTTAGATGTATAGTTAATTACATCAATGTTTTCGTTTTTCAATTCACGCACAATTCCGTGAATTCTAGCCCCCTTCATACCGACACATGCTCCAACTGGATCAATTCTGTCATCATAAGACTCAACTGCTACTTTCGCTCTTTCACCTGGTTCTCTTACAATTTTCTTAATTGTTATCAATCCATCAAACACTTCAGGAACTTCTAGTTCGAACAAACGCTCTAAGAATTCTGTTGCTGTTCTTGAAAGAATAATGATCGGACTATTGTTTCTTAAATCAACACGGGCAACAACTGCTCTTACAGTTTCACCTTTTTTGAAGTAATCTGATGGGATTTGTTCTTGCTTCGGTAAAATCAACTCATTTCCTTCATCATCCAATACCAAAATTTCTCTTTTCCAAACTTGGTAAACTTCTCCAGTAATAATTTCGCCAATACGTTCTTTGTATTTTTTGTAGATATGATCTTTTTCTAATTCCAAAATACGGGAAATCAAGTTCTGACGCAATGAAAGCACGTTACGTCTTCCAAAGTCATCTAACTTCACCTCTTCCGCAACTTCTTCACCAACTTCAAAATCAGGCTCAATTAAAACGGCTTTTGATAAAGCAATTTCAATGTTTTCATCCTCAACTTCACCGTCAGGCACAATTTCTCTGTTAATCCAGATTTCAACATCACCTTTGTCAGGGTTAATAATCACATCAATATGGTCGTCTGTACCATATTTTTTCTTGAGCATTGATCTAAAAACATCTTGCAAGATGTTCATCATTGTCTCTCTGTCAATGTTTTTAAACTCCTTAAATTCCGAAAAGGATTCGATTAATTCCAACGCATTCATCTCTTTGTATTTATGTTTAGTGGTTAGATTTCAAAAGGAAAGTGATACCATTCCTCTTTTCACCCTCCATTTTACTTAAAAAGCAATTACCAATTTAGTTTCTTTTATTTCGCTGTAATTCAGCTTTATTTCATCAGTCACCCACACTTTTTTCTTTTTTCCTTCTAATCTTTTTTTCTCCTTCACCTCAATTAAAACACCTCCTTCATCCGCATTTTTTAAAAGACCTTCAATTGCTCGCCCATGTTCTAAGGTTTGCACTTTAACTTCTTTTCCAATATTTTTTAAATATTGTTTTAATACTCTAAACGGCTGGTCGATACCCGCTGAGGAAACTTCCAAAGAAAAATCTTCTTCCTCACGATCTAAATTGTGTTCGATATTTCTACTTACCGACATACAATCTTCAATGGCAATATTTCCTTCCGCTTTATCAAGCTCTAAAAAAATTTGGTTGCCATTGTTGATTTTTAATTCTACAATGTAAACGCCATTATTAAGCTCTGCAATGCGCTCCTCTGCTAATTCTATTACCGTCTCTTTTTTAATCATTTCCGAAGTACGAAAAGAGGGGACAATTGTCCCCTCTTTTCTTGTTTTCTTGTCTTTTACGGTGCAAATATATATAGATTAAGCCAATTATCCAACGTTTTAGTTAAGATTTTATAGGATGAAAAATTGCACGGGTTTATTTTTAGTCCTGATGGATTATATGCGCCATGATTTTGCTTGGAGATGCATCACTTTCAATACTCATAATTTGAATTTGGATTATATATGTACCATCTTTCAATATATTAGGTACGTAAAGGAGTTCAGAAATTGTTTTATGCGTCTGCGGATTTTCAGGATAGTTCCAAAAAGCCTTATGTGCAATTAGCAATCCATTGTCCAATTCTCTATCTAAAGAAGGAACGTCAACCATTAAATGATCCACCTTTAATTGATTAATTAAATCTATTGCTCCTTTTGTGAGGTATGTTGGGTTAGAGTTTGAGTATTGCTGGTGTATTTTAGTGCTATTATTCTCAAGGGTTCTTATAATTAATGCCTTTTCGCCTGACCAATTCTTAGTCGCATCTTCAATTTGGTGCTGATCAATAATTTGATCATTTTCTTGAAATTCTTCATTCCAAAATTCACTTGGTTTAATAGAAATGACTTTAGCGTAAAAATGAAACTCTTTTAAACACTGATTAATCGTGTAGTCCTCTTTTGAGATATGACCCACGCATTCTGTATGCGTTCCGTTACCATGTGGATTCAATTTTATGTTTCTGAAATTGACAGCTCCGCCTCGATTTACATCTCCAATAAACTGATCATTAATTACTGGTTCAATTGAAACAGGAGGACAATACCAAGCATTTACATTACTCTTCCCTGTTATAATAGGAATGGACAAATCAATCCCTTCTTCAGTTAAAATGTATTGGGATTTATTGATGTAGAAACGCATTTATATATTCTAAGTGAATTCAAATATACGCTAAAATTAAAATTCAGTTACAGACATTGAGTTTCTGAATTCACATGTCATGAATAATAAATATCTTTGCAAGTGAAATAAACTTATGGCCAAACACAAACTGATATTAGATGATGATTTTTCATTCGACCTAATTGGCATTTGCTCAAGTAATGCCGATTATCGATTAACTTGGGGCATTAACAAAGGTTTGTCTATTGCATTACATAAAGATGAAGATTTAAGTTTACATGTAAAAAAGGACGGCGATCATTTATTCTCATTCTATTCCTACTATGATAAGTTTGAGCATATCGAATATTATCTGGTTAAAAACGTCTCCAATAACTACCGTCACCTGATACCAGAAAAGAACCAAGTAGACTATTTTTTAGTTATCAAGAATAACTTTACTCTTGAAATTAATGATACCTTGGCGTCCCTTAAACGGGTTGAGAGTATCTTAACTGCGTTTATTTTTGACCCGGACGAATTAAAATCAAAAGCGAATTTGGTGTTCTGATCTCGATACGGTATTTCGAGAGCCTCAATATCCTCTCGCCATGTAATGTTATCATGGTGGTTCTGCATCACAAGCACTCGATCTGACACACCTCTTGATACTTTAGCTAGATTGCGAACAAAAATCCATTTTATTCGTATTGTAATAATTTAGCCCACGGAATTTAAAAAAGAACTTTCATCCTTTTAGTCAAAGATGAGAGAAATAGATAAAAAATTAATAAATGAAAAAGACGAAAATAGTAGCAACAATGGGACCAGCATCTACTTCTTCAAAGGAAGTATTGCGTCAAATGATAATGGCAGGGGTTAATGTTTGTCGATTAAACTTTTCGCATGGCACACATACGAATCATTTGAACACCATTAAAATGATTCGAGAAATAAATAAAGAAGAAGGATTTCACATTTCGATATTAGCAGATTTACAAGGTCCAAAAATTAGAATTGGCGAGGTAGCGGATAATGGAGTAAAATTAGTGGATGGCGAATCACTCATCATCACTACAAAGGAATGTTTAGGCACCAGTGAAAAAGTGTTTATCACCTACCAAGAATTTCCTAAAGACGTATCAATTGGTGATTTGGTTTTAATGGATGACGGAAAATTGCAACTGCAGGTCACTGCAACGAATAATAAAGACGAAGTCGTCACAAAGATTGTTCATGGCGGAGAGCTTCGTTCAAAAAAAGGAGTTAATCTGCCCAATACTTCAATTTCACTGCCTTGTCTAACTGAAAAAGATCGCGCTGATTTAGAATTTGCTATGGCGCATAAAGTAGATTGGATTGGGCTATCGTTTGTTCGATCAGCACGCGATATTATCGAATTAAAACACATTATACAAATCAACAAATGCCACGCGAAGGTTATTGCTAAAATTGAAAAACCTGAAGCGATTGCGGATATTGAAGACATTATTATTGCTACAGATGCCTTGATGGTAGCCCGCGGAGATTTAGGCGTAGAGGTTCCAATGGAAACTGTTCCGAGTCTACAAAAAATGATGATAAAAAAATGCCGTAAATATGCCAAGCCAACTATTGTAGCCACCCAAATGATGGAAAGTATGATAGAAAATTATACGCCCACTCGAGCTGAAGTTAATGATGTTGCGAATGCAGTTTTAGACGGCGCCGACGCGGTAATGTTGTCAGGCGAAACCTCTGTTGGAAAATTCCCGCTCAAGGTCATCAAAGCCATGAGCAAAATTGTGTTGGAGGTTGAAAAAGAAGATTCCATTTATCACAAAGAAGAATTGCCAGAAAAAAACCAAGAGCGTTTTATCACAGATTCAATTTGCTTTAACGCTACGCGTTTAGCTCAGCGAGTTGAAGCCAGGGGAATAATTACCATGACGTTTTCAGGATACACGGCTTATAAAATTTCATCACAACGCCCAAAATCAGACACGTTTGTGTTCACTGTAAATGAGCAAATTTTGACCCAGTTGAATTTGGTGTGGGGCGTGAAAGGCTATTTCTACGACAAAATGGTAAGTACAGATCATACAATTAGCGACAGCAAGTATATTTTGAAAAAAATGGGCCTTGTTGACGACGGCGATATCGTTATTAATATTGCTTCTGTTCCTATTGAAGACAAAGGGAAATCGAATATGGTAAAGTTGAGTTATGTCTAGGCGCGCTTGGCACTTAGATTTGTTTGATGATGTGATGATTTAACTTGGATACGCTATAAAATGCGCACCAGCTGTGGTGGAAAATGCGAATGATTTAAGCGGTTGGCCTTTATTGATAAATGCTGCTAGAGTTGATTACAGCTGCCCAGCCAAAACAGTTACCAACTTAAATTGTGTCTCGTCTCCATTTGTATTTTTAACGGATACTAAAATAATATAGGACCCAATAGCAGATTTTTCGCCATCATCATTTATTCCGTCCCATGTCAGAACACCGGTTTGGCCAATAAAGTAATTGTCTTTTAACAATCGAATTAGGCGGCCTTGATTATCATAAATGGTTACATCTAAAACATTGTCAGTATCTGTTAAATCAAAATTGATGGTGACCACATCATTATAACCATCATTGTCGGGTGAAAAGAGTTGAGGGTCGATACTAACATCACCGACAGCTAGAGGCATTGCCGCCTGCGAATTTAAGTAACCGGGGGTTCCCCAGTCTACATTTTCAGAGGCCGTGTGCCAATTGTCCGGATTATTCATTCCTCCACCAAAGGTTATTCTCTCTATAGATTTTCCATCTTCGGTGTTTAACAATGCAAAATGAAAATCATCATCATAATGGAAATAATCAATGATTGTTGAATCTCCTCTCAGCAAATAAACCGTTCCTGAGTCATTCGGATAAGTTGGTAATTCTGTATCTATAAAACGTCCAATTCCGTAAATGGCAAAATCATTAATTATATCGGTAGAATCTTCTGTCAACGTCGCATATTCTCCTGGGAATAACAAAAATTGATCTGATCCAATTTGTTCAAAGTTGGTGATGCTATCATCCCAATTTGCCAAATACAGTTGATGCAAGTCCAATATTTTTTCTGACACGTTATACACCTCCACAAAATCAGATCCACCTGTTTTAGGATCGAATAAAATTTCATTTAGAATAATATCCTCCGGCTGAATATCACCTGGTAAACCGAAATGAACAGAATCATGCAATAGATTTCCCCAACAATCTTGACCATCAAATAATCCAAGGATGTATGTTTCGTTTTCAACCAAAGTGAAGGCATTAACCTGATACGTGTCTAGACTTAAAAAGGATCCAGACAATGCACCAACAGAAGGTGAAATTTCTAAGGATATTGGAAATAATGTGTCAAGTGATTCAGAAAAAGTTAAAATAATCTCGGATTCACTAATCACAGATCGATCGTTAACCGTTGGGCGAGTCACATCATCTTCATCCGTCCAAATTGAGTTTTGCTCGCCGGGTGTTCCTCCATTCGAGTTAATAGATGCTCCCCAATTGTTATAATCGCTGCATGGTGAATTCAAATGTCTTCTTTCCAATGTCCAACCGCCGTAGACTTTCTCAGCATCATCATACCAAAACAGAAAATAATGAATAGAATCTAATTCTAATCCAACATTGTCTTTCAAAACCAAATCATCTTCCGAGTTTGTTAAAGTTGGTAAACCCTCTACTTCTAGATAATTGGCAATCCCAAATAACACCCCTTCATCAGGTCCGCAAATCACCACATATTCATCAGGTCCCAAGATATAGGATTCAAAATCTGCCGTGGAAGAATTATCATTAATGGTCCAATTGGCCAAATCAAAAATCTTATCCGATCGGTTATAGATTTCGAAAAATTCCACTTCAGGCAATTCACTTACAGGATTGGGATCAGCTAAAACCTCAGTAATAATTACATCATTTTCTGCTGCCGTTTCTGGAACAAAATATAAAAAGGGTTGCGTTGAAGGCGATTCGATCGTATTCCCATCCAAATCTTCTACATTCTCAACACTCAATTCATAAGTTTCACCATTTGTAAAAGCAGTTGCCATAGTTAAATGCGCAAGCGCCGGGTCTACCCCATCCACAGTTGCACCAGTCGGATTTCCAATTCCGCCATCAATCGTATAATTAGAAAGCACAATACTTGTAACTGGATCAACAGGTTCTGAAAACTGCACGTCTAATTCTGTAGCAGAAACTACAGTAACACCTTCTAATACAGGAGGAATTGCATCCACATAAGGGTTTCCTAAATTATCAAAATAAAACAACTCAGAACGAGAAGAAGTGTATTTGCAAAAAACTCCAAAGTAAGTGGTGGTCGTATATGTTGCATCCAAAATTGTCCCTTCCGATACAAAAGCATAACCCCCAAGGGTATCGCGTAATAACTCCCAATTTCCAGCAGCATCTCGCGTTACACGGACACGTACCTCAACATCATCAATATCTGTGGCATCATCTGTGCCATCAATAATTTCTGTAATACTTTCTCCAGTTTGGCGATATAGGCTAATTTCGTCATCTGTATTTCCGATCATCACAAAATAACCATTCAAACTTTCCTTCAAATTCTCTTGGTCTGAAACTAAATAGACACGTGTATTGTTGCCAGATGATGGATTAAAGTCCATATTCAACCAAAAATCCCAAGTCGCATCATCAATCAAGGTTGTGAAAACAGACAAATACGAAGTGTCTTCTTCGGCAGGAGCCAATAAATGCAGTTGATTTAATTCATCAACTTCGAAATTTGCATCCATTCCTGTCCAAGTTGGATCGACGCTGAAGTCCCCGTCCTCAAAGTCATCAGAGAACTGAGCGCTCGTTATAAACGTCACGAATAAAAAAATGGCTGTTAAATAAAATCTCATAATGGTGCCTATTCAACTGCTAAATATACTACTTTTGCTTGATCTAAAAAAATTAAGTATGAAAGTAGCAATAGTAGGGGCAACGGGAATGGTTGGAACGGAAATAATCGCCGTTTTAGAAGCTTACAAGTTGCCTGTGGATACATATTGTTTTGTTGCATCAGAAAGATCGGCAGGTAAACCGATTCAATTCAACAATGAAACCTATATAATAATTGGTTTGGACGCAGCCGTTGAAAAGCAACCAAACATTGCCATATTTTCAGCAGGAGGAGAAACGTCACTTGAATGGGCGCCTAAATTTGAAGCGGTTGGAACAACAGTTATTGATAATTCGAGCGTATTTAGAATGGATGCTGACAAACGTTTAGTTGTTCCAGAAATTAACGCCAGTTTATTGCAACGCGGAGACAAAATAATTGCCAACCCGAATTGTTCAACTATTCAATTGGTAATGGTTTTAGCGCCACTTCATAAAAAATATGGTGTAAAACGCGCAGTTGTTTCTACATATCAGTCCATTTCAGGCTCTGGTATGAAAGCAATGCGCCAATTAGAAAACGAAAAAAACGGTGTAAACGGGGAAATGGCTTATCCTTACCCAATAGACGGGAATTGTTTACCACATTGTGATTCATTTACAGAAAACGGTTATACGAAAGAAGAAATGAAGCTCACCAACGAAACAAAGAAAATACTTGATCCTTCAATCAATGTTACAGCAACGGCAGTCCGTGTTCCAGTTTCAGGAGGGCATTCCGAGGCAGTAAATATCGAATTTGAATCTGACTTTGAATTGGCTGAAGTTCGTAAAATACTTCATGAAACAGAAGGCGTTACTTTGAAAGATAATCCAGATACAAACACTTACCCCATGCCTTTATATGCAAAAGGTAAAGATGACGTTTTTGTAGGCAGAATTCGAAGAGATGAAAGCCAAGCGAATACATTAAACCTTTGGATAGTTGCGGATAACTTGAGAAAAGGAGCGGCGACGAATGCGGTACAGATAGCGGCTTATGTGATTGAGAAGGGTCTAGTTGGCTAGCTTCTCGATACAATTGCTCCTTCGTCACAATCACTCGAAGTGAGTTGGTTGATGATTTAATGTAGCTTGAATTGGGGATTCAATGATTCAATGGGCGTTGACTTAGGAACGTGTTCGTTCCTGCCTGGTAGATTTCACGGCGTTGCGTTTTGAAAGTATGCGGACTTTAATTCAGATAATAAATGTGAGCAAAAGACTTGTGTTTACTAATCTATGGAATCTTCTTCCGCTTTTAAATTATCATAAACACGGACGTTGTCTCTGTCCATTTTCTTATAATAAACGACTGATAGATCACGGTATTCCATTTCGTTAATGTCGAAATCTTGGACATCTGGATTAATAATACGGATGTCAATATTGAAGAAGAGCGGCATGATAACTGCATCATCCATCAAAATTTGATCAGCCTGAGCATAAAGTTTCATTCTTTTTTCAGTATCAATTTCAACTAAGGCTTCTTCATACACTTTATCAAAGTCAGGATTTGAATAGCGGAAGTAGTTAATTGAAGACTCTTTTCCTTCAATGATATTTTTACCATGAAATAGGTATAGGAAGTTTGATGGATCTGGATAATCGGCAATCCATCCAAAACGCCAAAAATCTACCTCACCGCGTTCAACTTTTGGATGCAATTCAGACATTGGTATTACATTCAAAGCGATATTAACTCCTAGATTTTTATTCAACATATAAGTGATGGCATCCGCGATTTTTTTATTAACTCCGCCACTTGCGTTTAGGTTCAACGTAATTTCAGGGAAACCTTGCCCACCAGGAAAACCTGCTTCTTCCATCAATTTTTTAGCCTTTTCAGGATTATAATCAAAGCCTGCTACCGTTTCGCTTGGATAACCGGACATTTCAGGAACAAATCCATTATGCGCCGGGCTACCTTCACCCTGCAATACAAAACTTGTTAGTGAATCTCGATCCACAGCATAATTGAAGGCCTGCCTCACTCTCACATCAGAAAACACCTCGCTTGTATATAAAAATCCATAGTATTGGACATTTAAACTGTTTATTGATTGTACTTCAAATTCTTTGTTTAATCCATCTTTTGCCTCTTCTAGACTTCCCATTATATTCTGGATCTCTTCAACAGGTATTCCCCATAGAATGTCTAATTCATCATCTTGAAAAGCTTTTAACTCCGCATTTTTATCTTTAATGAACGAAAATTCTATTTGGTTTAAAAACGGCATTTGATTACCAAATTCATCTTTTCTCCAATAGTTTGGATTTTTTTCAAAAGTAACTTGGGACCCATTTTCGATTAAAGTTGGAATAAATGGTCCAGAGCCCAGAATTTTGTTGTGCATGCCATCATATCCATAAGCATCAATAGCTTCTTTAGGATAAGCCGCTGCTGCCAAAATGGTTAATAAGTTTGGGAATCCAGAAAATGGATTGATCAATTCTAGTTCTAACGTATAATCATCAATCACTTTAATTCCGGCAACCGAACTTGCACTTCCATCAGCATATTCATTTGCACCAACTAAACGATCTCTAAAAAGAGAAGTCCATTTATTTTCAGGATTATTTGAACATAAAAATTCGAAACAGTATTTAAAGTCATTCGCATTTACCTCACGCCCTTTGCCATCAGCAAAACATTCATCATCAATAAACTTCACCTCTTTACGAAGATGGAATGTATAGGTTTTTTTATCCTTATCGATATTAAAAGACTCGGCCAAACAAGGTTCAACTTCTAACGTTTTCTGATTTAAACGTAACAAACCTTCATAACCTTGGCTAGCAATATGTGTAGAATAAATATCATTAATTGCCGCAGGAAATAAGCTTGTATAATCTTCAATTGAATTTAATCTTAATATTCCTCCTTCGAATTTCCCACCTTCAACTTTACTAAGTGCATTTGGATCTGATAAATCGTCATCTCCTTCTTTACTATCACCGCCGCACGAAGCAAGACCGATCAATAAAGCAAGACAGCTAAGCGTATGAATTATTTTCATGAACGTGGTTTAATTTAAGGCAAACAAATATATAAATTCTATTTTAATATTCTACTTTAAATTGTCACTCCCCTTCTTTGCGGATTTCTATGCGTATATCTATCCGGATTTGTAAACCTTAAAGAAAGCTCAAACCCACCGCGATAAGAGGATGCAGCTTTGAGACCTGAAACGTTTATATCGTAAGACATTCCAACTGAAAAAGCCTGAAAATCAAAGAAAACTTGTGGTACAATAGCATCAAAAACGTTGTTCACCCGAAAATTGAGCCCCCCAGCCACTGACATATCAGCTGTCATACCCGTCATTTTAGAGCCTGATTTAATCACATATTTCATTAATGCACCAAAAAAGAACTCATGCTGTGGTCCTTGAAATTGTGCTGTAAAATTAGGATATACATATAAATTTGACGCTGGAGTAGCCAAAACTGCAGATGCGTGAAAAGCCACTCGCATTGGGACCCTAGAATTTCCACTTACGGTAAACGCATTCTCTGGTCGATTAATATGATATACTGCAAGGCCTATTTTTGCATCTTGGGCAGCGGCGAAAATTACGCTTCGGTCGTTTTTATGATACCAATAGCCAATCCCCGCTGAAAAATCTGAATACTGCTGCGGTAAATACTCAATGCCTTCTCCATCATATAACGTTGGATCGAAATTCAACCCTGAATATTGACTGCCCCATTGCATGTTAGCGGTACTAATTCCAGATTTTCCAAATGCTCCTTGAACTCCTAGACATAAACGTTGGTTCCTCGATAATTGAATTAAGGATGCAAAACTTGCCCCAATAGTAGTTGTTCCAAGTTGAATATCACCTGAAACATGCTTTGCCATATGAATTCCTAAAGCATAAAACGTGGGTCTTCTTGCACGGCCTTTTGCAAAAGAAACTTCGGCAGATGTGGCGTAAGTTCGAAACGTTTTATTGACTGATCTCCATTGATCTTTCCAGTTCATTGTCGCTCTGACATTGCCACTAAAAGTTCCCGTAAACGCCGGGTTTATTAAAAACTGTGTTCGTGTAAATTGAGAAAAGTGAATATCCTGCGCATTTGAGCAAAAGGGCGCAATTAAAAAGTAGAGATATAGGAGGTGTTTAATCAACTTGGTTTGTATACTTAACGATTAGGGATAAAGTTACCGAATTGTTAAGGTTTATGCAAGTTATTGGTCGATTAGGAATAGTGTTTGGGTTACTTGAAGAAGGATTGTATAGAGATAGTTTTCCGTACTTTGAAGCGCAATGGTAAATTGAGCGCATAAAAAAGCACAGTCCGCCATAGGCAACCGGGCTCAACTATTATAATAGGATAATTCTTAATATTTCTCAATTACGAAATCTTCCATGAATTTAGTGGTAAAATTCCCTTTTCTGAAATTCTCATCCTTCATTAATTGGATGTGAAAAGGAATGGTTGTTTTAACACCTTCAATGAAATATTCGTCTAGCGCGCGTTCCATTTTTGTTATGGCTTCTTCCCGTGTTTGCGCTACGGTAATCAACTTAGAAATCATTGAATCATAGTACGGAGGAATAACATAACCTGCATAAACATGCGTGTCAATTCTAATTCCGTGGCCACCTGGCTCATGATATTCTATGATTTTTCCTGGGCTTGGTCTAAAGTCGTTTAATGGATCCTCTGCGTTAATTCGGCATTGGATGGCGTGCATAGTTGGAAAGTATTCTTTACCAGTAATTTTTTCCCCAGCAGCTAATTTAATTTGCTCTTTAATCAAATCATAATTGATTACCTCTTCGGTAATTGTATGCTCCACCTGAATTCTAGTATTCATTTCCATGAAATAAAAATCACGGTTTTTATCTACCAAGAATTCGACCGTTCCAACCCCTTCATAATTCACGGCCTCGGCAGCTTTGATCGCCGCTTTACCCATTCTTGATCTCAAACGAGTGGTCATAAATGGAGAAGGTGTTTCTTCTACTAATTTTTGGTGTCTTCTTTGAATTGAACAATCTCTTTCAGAAAGGTGGCAAGCGTTACCGTATTTATCTCCTGCAATTTGGATTTCAATATGACGTGGCTCTTCAATCAATTTTTCCATGTACATGCCGTCGTTTCCGAAAGCTGCTTTAGATTCTGTTCTAGCAGAATTCCAAGCTTCTTCTAGATCCTCGGCTTTCCAAACTGCACGCATTCCTTTACCGCCACCACCGGCAGTAGCTTTTAGCATTACAGGATATACAATCTCTTCTGCTAATTTTTTAGCCTCAGCAAAATCCTTTAATATTCCCTTGGAACCTGGAATACATGGAACACCCGCCTTTATCATAGTCGTTTTAGCCGAAGCTTTATCTCCCATACCATCAATCATTTCTGGTGATGCACCAATAAATTTAATTCCGTTTTCTTCGCAAACTTTTGAAAAAGCGGCGTTTTCAGACAAGAATCCATATCCGGGGTGTACAGCATCTGCATTCGTAATTTCACAAGCCGCAATAATTCGTGCTATATCTAAATACGATTCTGAACTTTGAGGAGGACCTATACATACTGCTTCATCCGCAAAACGCACATGTAAGCTGTCGCGATCCGCAGTTGAATATACCGCCACGGTTTTAATCCCCATTTCTTTGCAGGTTCTAATTACACGTAGTGCAATTTCACCTCTATTTGCTATTAATATCTTCTCAAACATTTTTTGCATTAATTATAAAGTCCTGTTTTATACATTTAATGATGAAACGGATCTTTGTTAATACCTATGACTCTTCATTCACTCCTATAATTTGGAGTATTTGTGTGATTTTATGAAGGATCTACCAAAAATAGTGGTTGATCGTACTCAATTGGTGAATCATCTTCAACCAATACTTTAACGATTTTACCAGAAATCTCTGATTCTATTTCGTTAAACAACTTCATTGCTTCAACAACGCAAATAACGTCACCAACATTAATCGTGTCACCGACATTCACAAACAAATCTTTGTCTGGAGATGGCTTTCTGTAGAAAGTACCAATCATTGGTGATTTAATTTCAACGTAGTTTCCGTTTGCTGCAGAATCAGGTGCCGTCTCAGCTGGAGGTGCAGCTGCAATTGGCGCAGCAGCCAAAGGAGGTGCAACTTGCACTGGAGCTTGTTGAACTTGCTGAGGATTTTGAACAATATAATGTTGTTCTTGTGGTCCTGAATCAGTTTTAATGGTGATTTTAAATTCACCTTGTTCAATGCTTACCTCATTAACGCCCGATTTTGACACGAACTTAATTAGGTTTTGAATTTCTTTGCTATCCATACTCATAATCTATTCAATGATTTTTAATTCGACTGGTTAAACTAGTTTTAATTTTTATTGAGCTAATACGCCCATTTTAAATAAATTGCGCCCCACGTGAAGCCACCACCAAATGATGCTAGCACAATGTTGTCGCCTTTTTTTAATTTATCTTCCCATTCCCAAAGGCAAAGTGGAATTGTGCCTGCAGTTGTGTTTCCATATTTTTGAATGTTGACCATTACTTTTTCTTTACCAAGCCCCATTCGGTTTGCAGTAGCATCAATAATTCTAAGATTTGCTTGATGCGGCACTAACCAAGCAACGTCGTCACTTTCGAGGTTGTTGTTTTCCATGATCTCAGCTGCAACATCAGCCATATTACGTACCGCATTTTTAAATACGGTTTGGCCTTCTTGATATACATACTGTCTGTTTTCATGAACATTTTGAGCTGTCAACGGCTCTTTTGAACCACCAACCTCTTGCAATAAGAATTGTCTTCCCGCTCCATCAGATCTTAAGATAGAATCTTGTAATCCCAATCCCTCTTCGTTCGGCTCTAATAGGATGCCACCACCGCCATCACCAAAAATGATACAGGTTGCGCGGTCTTTATAGTCAATGATACTTGACATGACGTCAGCACCAATTACAATCACTTTATTATATGTTCCATTTTCAACATAAACACGACCCACGTCTAAGGCATATAAAAACCCTGAACATGCCGCACTTAAATCAAATCCCCAAGCGTTTTTACATCCGGCTTTATCACACATAACATTGGCACTGCTTGGGAAACGATAATCACCCGTTATTGATCCAACAACGATCATATCAATCTCTAAAGGAGAAATGCCTCTTTTCTTGCAAATCCCTTCAATGATTTTTACCCCAAAGTCAGAAAGTGCTTCGCCGGGAGCCGCCAATCTTCGTTCCTTGATGCCAGTTCTAGAGGTGATCCACTCATCATTTGTGTCCACCATAGTTTCCAAATCTTTGTTTGAAAGGATTTTTTCTGGGACATATCCTTGAACGGAAGTTATAGCTGCTGTAATTTTCGTCATAGGATTAATTGGTTATCAAATGTAATCTTTAAGATTACTCTGGCAAATGCTTAATGTAAATGTTTGACATAATTTTAATGGGACTAAATTTATCAAAAAAAGCTTAGAATGAACCATTTTTTAGTAATTCTATTGAAAAAATCATCTTTTTCTTCAATTTTCAATAAAACCCCCTTTTTTTGGTTTGACAAATAAAACTGGGTTCAAACAGCCTAAAACCAAAAAAAGGATAATAAAAAACATCCCGAAGCACGCCTTTATTATCCTGAATTTTTTATAGAAATGCCGGTTTTACCGACCCTAATTAGGGTTGTATCAAACAGCAATTTCTTTTTCCATTATAACTTTACCTTTATAGTAAAGTTTCCCTTCGTGCCAATGCGCTCTGTGAAACAAATGCGGTTGACCTGTTGTAGGGCAAGTTGAAATATTGTCAGCAACAGCTTTTACGTGTGTTCTTCTTTTATCTCTTCTTTGTTTAGATATTTTTCTCTTAGGATGTGCCATTTTATCTATTTTTTAGACTTTCAATTTAAATCGTCATATGAGCGACTCTTCATTGTTTTTGTCCGATATTCTTATTTCAGTTAATTACTTTAAATCTTTCAATTGTGACCACCTTGGGTCAATTTCATCATCATCTTCTGGTTTGGCCTGATCGTTTTCAGTTTCGGAGCTATCCGATTCAACCATCAAATAATTATCAATTTCTTTTAGCATTTCTTCATTGCATTCCCCTTCTGGATGAATCCTTCTGGGAGGAAGTAGTAAAGATGTGAATTCAAAAATTGGAATTGTTAGATCAATTTCAACTTCGTTAGGGAGGATACTAATTACTTTTTCATCACCTAGGTCTTCCTCGGCGAATTTATAAATAACTTCATCTTCTCCTGCAACTGGATATTCAAAACTATCCGTGCATTTGTCGCACATTACTTTAATGTTTCCTTCGGCCTTAAAACTTGCGATCATCATATTGGGTTTCTTTTCTAATAAAAGATCCAAGGTAAGATCGGCGCCTTCTATGTCCGAATATTTAAAATGTTCAAAGAACTCACTCCCTATTTTGTAGTGATAATCGTGCTTACCGTCTAGTAAACTTGAAAATCCAATAACATATTCACTTTTCTTTCCCACAACAAAACAGAGCGCAAATGTATTAATAATATTTTAATTTCAACAAGCGTTTTTTAATTTCTCTTAGAAATATCTGCAAAAATTTTAAATCTTGCTCTATCTCATGCATAAATTAATGGTTATCAACTATTTAGTTAATAGCTAACTATTTTTTAGTGGTTTGTTTTTTAAGCGGATTTTCGTGCAATTCCGCATAACGAAGTCTTCGATCATGCACATCACAAGCCAAAAAGTAGGCGTTTCTAAATGATCTGGCTGATGCTTTGTCTTTTCCAGCAATATCGTAAGCCGTGCCATGATCGGGCGAAGTACGCACAATTGGCAGTCCTGCTGTAAAATTTACACCTTCATCAAAAGAGATAGATTTGAATCCTGTTAAACCTTGATCGTGATACATAGATAAGATTGCATCAAAATTCTTAAGGTTAGATGATCCAAAAAAGCCGTCGGAAGAATACGAACCGTAAACCAATTCGCCTTCCTCGCGCAATTTTTGAATAACCGGATTAATGATCTCAATTTCTTCATCCCCTAAAGTTCCACGATCACCAGCATGAGGATTAAGTCCGAGTACCGCAATTTTTGGCTTTTGAATCAAAAAATCTTGACGCAAAGATTGCAACATTAATCGCAATTTATTTTCCACGGCTTCTTTTGTGACCAATGCTGCAACATCCTTTAAAGGTACATGTCCTGTTACCACACCAACACGCAATGTATCTGCTACCATAAACATTAAAACATCTTCTGTTCCAGATATACTAGCTAAATATTCAGTATGACCAGGGAATTCGAATCCAGCATCACGCATGCAATCTTTATTGATAGGTGCCGTAACTAATACATCAATCTTTTTATCATTCAAATCCGCCGCAGCTTTTTCTAATGATTTTAACGCATAATTACCTCCGTTTGAATTCTTCTCTCCCATTACAATTTTCACTTCCTCTTCCCAACAGTTAATTAAATTCACCTTTTTAGGCTTTGCCTCTTCTGCATTTTTAATTACTAAATATTGAAAATCTGGCGAATCAATTGTCTTTTCGTGAAATGAAATGGCCTTTGACGATCCGTAAATAATTGGAATCGAGTTCGCATATACTTTCGAGTCTGATAAGGCCTTAATGACAACTTCAAGCCCAATTCCATTAATGTCACCTATAGAAATTCCTACTTTAATCATGTTTAAATTCTTTTTATTTTTTCAATTCATTTGCCTTACTTCGGAAAAATTCCGCCAATAAGCGCACCCCTGCTCCTGTTCCGCCAAGACCTCTATAATTGTCTCTTTTATGCATAAAAGTTGGTCCGGCAATATCCAAATGGATATATGGGTAATCTGTAAAGTGTTCTAAAAACTTGCCTGCTGTAATTAACCCCGCGTATGGACTCCCTAAATTGTTTAAATCTGCAATAGGAGATTTCATCTCTTCAGCATAATCATCCCAAAAAGGAAATTGAACAATACGATCATGCGATTGCATCCCGGCTTTTTCCAATAAAGCAAACTCCTTTTTTAGTGCATTGCCCATGGCACAAATTCCGAATATGCCAATAGCTCTTGCGGCAGACCCTGTTAAGGTAGCTCCATCAATTACCAATTCTGGATCATATTTCTTAGCGTATGCTAAAGCATCTGCCAAAACCATACGGCCCTCTGCATCCGTATTTAAAACTTCTACTGTTGTTCCGTCAAACATAGTGACGATATCACCCGGTACATATGCATTGCCTCCAGGTCTATTATCAGTAGCAGGAATTAATGTGATAACATGCAGTGGCAGTTTTAATTTTGCAATAGCCAAAGTTGCACCAACCATTGCCGCAGCCCCACCCATATCGCTTTTCATAAAGTCCATTGAATTGGCAGTTGGCTTTAAGCTTAAACCGCCAGTATCATAAACAATTCCCTTACCCACTAATACAATTGGTTTAGAATTCAAGACCTTTTTAGGTTTCCATTCCAAAATTGTAAATGTTGGCGGATCAATAGAACCTTTATTCACTGCCAAGAGTCCGCCCATTTTAAGACTTTCAATCTTAGATTTTTTAAAAACTTCAACCTTAACACCCGCTTTGCCACATTTCTCTTTAATTTCTTCAGATAATTTTGTGGCGGTAAGGTATGAAAGCGGTTCATTCACTAAATCTCTTGACCAAACTGTTGCATCAATAACGTTTGACACTGATTTTAAATCCGCGTCTGCATTGGTAGTCGTTACTTTCGATAAAGTCGTTTTTTCTTTTCGATCTTTCGATAAGTATTTTTCAAATCGGTAAGATGAAAGTGATAATCCTTCAGCAAATAACTCAACACCTGCGGCAGAATCACTAATTATGCTAAGGTTTTTACACTTGTTTTTAGCCACTTCATACACGCTAAAACCATGTTTTCTTGCCGCCTCACGACCTTTACAATCGCTTAATTTTTCAACGACACATACAAATGTGAAAACACCTGCGTTATTTGTAAACGCCCATTTATTGTCTTTTAAATCCGCAACAAAATAAGCACCCTCCTTAGTGGAGAGATTCAACTTTTTAAGTTCACTCAAATTACGAACTAAGAAAACTCTGTTTTCTGATTGAATTTTTGTAGATTTTTTAACGTGAATAAGCATCAAAGAAATTTTTTGTAAAGGTATCATTTTTTCCACTCAATTAAAATCTGATACAGATTAGTCATTCTCTTCAACTAAATGAGTCCTTTTTACGTTATATAGCAGAAGGTACGATTGCTTTTTCGTATATTTGATATCCTCACAATTAAGAAAAACTGGTACGTTCCATTACATATCTCATTTTGTTTTTGCTGCTTCCATTAAGCAGCCTTGCAACTCACAATCGCTCAGGTTCAATTAGTTATGTTCATTTATACGGCACGACTTATGAGTTTACGGTAACCACTTGCACCAAATTTCCTACAGAAGCTGATCGTCCAGAATTAGAAATTCGTTGGGGAGATGGGTCAATTGACACCCTTCCACGCAGCACAAGAGACACTGTTGAAGTCTATAATGTACAGAAAAACACCTATATCGGAATTCATACATTCACAGGGCCAGACTCATATATTATTGAGGTTGAAGACCCCAATCGTAATTCTGGTGTGAATAATATTACAAATTCTGTTGACAAGGTCTTTTGCATTCAAACCGAATTAATTATATCCCCTTTCATGGGCTCTCCGAATAACTCATTGATTATAGAAGATTGCCCCTGTCCCGAATTTGCATGTGTCAATCGAATATATTGTTACAATGTATCGGCTTACGACCCAGATAGTGACAGTTTAAGTTATGCATTAGTGCCCTGTCGTGGTGAAAACTGCCTTGAAATGAGCATACCTGCCATTTATCAGTGGCCTCAGGACGTGGGAGGCGGAGTTATGTCCATTGATCCAGTTACAGGTACAATGTGTTGGGATTCACCTGCAGTAAAAGGAGAGTATAATATTGCCATAAAAATTTCTGAATATAGAAACGGATTTTACGTAGGATCAGTGATTCAAGATATGCAGTTTACTGTAGTAGATTGCGCCTATGACCCTCCTTTAGTTGAAGATTTACCAGACACTTGCGTGTTCGCAGGTTCTAGCTTAAGCATAACAGTTACAGGAAGTGATCCTGCTAATGGGATTAAGGTGTCTGCAACAGGAGCCGTTTTTAGCTTGCCAGATAACCCGGCAATATTTATAGAGGATAGCGGGAGTGAAGATGCGACTGGCGTGTTTTTATGGAATCCTGAATGTGCAGAGGCTTCAGCAACCTATTATACAGTTAATGTACATGCAAAAAACAATCATCCTGAACATCAGATAACTGTTTTTTCTAGTTTTAGAATAAAGGTGAATTTACCGCCTATTGAAAACTTAACTGTAGACCCAGCAGGTAATACCATGTTATTGGATTGGGATCCGTCGGAATGTGATGGAATTGTGAGCTATAATATTTATCGCTCAATTGACAGTTCGGAGGTGAATGACGAGTGTTGCGAACAAGGTACCCCTGAGCTTATGGGTTACGAATTAATTGGAACTTCAAACACCACAGATTATGTGGATACGGATTTGCTTATTGTAGGAAATGAGTATTGTTATATGGTGACCGCAATTAATGAAAGCGGCGTTGAAAGTTGCGTTTCAGAACAAATATGTAATCATTTAAAATTTGAAATTCCAGTTTTAACACATGTCTCAATTTCCATCACCGACCAGGTAGTTGGAGAAGATTCCGTTTATTGGTCTTATCCAAAAGAACTCAATGAAGTTTTATATCCAGGACCTTATCACTATAGACTTTACCGACAAGAAAATTTAGAGGGGCCAAATGAATTGATTTACACATCAGCCGAACAAGTTTCCATCATCAATCCGGATACTGTTTTTTACGATAGTGGTTTAAACACCGAAGACATGCCCTATACCTATCAGGTAGAATTGTATAATGATGGAACATTAATTGGCAGTTCAATCACGGCTTCATCTATTTACATTACGCTAGTGCCAAATGATAATGAATTGGGCATTTTCTGGACAGAAAACACACCATGGACCAATACATTGTACGAGATTTATAGAGAAAACCCGACCGGAAGTGGGGTCTTTGATTTTGTTGTTAGTACAACAAGTATAGGTTATGTCGATACTGGATTAGTGAACGGAGTCACCTATTGTTATAAAATTAAAAGCATTGGTGGTTATACAGCTGATGGAATTGTGAATCCAATTGAAAACTGGTCGCAAGAAACCTGCGGCATTCCCATTGATTTAACACCGCCTTGCCCACCAATATTGACTATAAGTGGGGATTGTGATTTGGAAGAAACGTATTTAAACTGGACCAATCCAAACAATAGTTGTGCTGATGATGTAACACGCTACAACCTTTACTTTGCCCCTTTTGAAGGAGACAGCATTGAATTTTTAACCGAATTCGATAGTGATTTAGACACGTTCTTTACCCATAAAGATAGAGGGAGTATCGCCGGTTGTTATTATGTTACGGCCATTGACTCAATCCAGTATAATAATGAAAGCCTACCTTCTAATATCGTCTGCATTGATAACTGCGACGGTTATTATGAGCTGCCTAATATTTTTAGTCCAGATCAAAATGAGATTAACGATCTTTATCATCCACTGCTTCCTTTCAAGTTTGTTGAGAGCATTGAACTTAAAATTCAAAACCGTTGGGGACAAACTGTATTTGAAACAACAAATCCTTTCATATATTGGGATGGCACGGATCAAGTAAGTGAAAAGCTTTGCCCAGATGGGGTCTACTTTTACACGATTGTTGTAAATGAAATCAAACTTTCTGGTTTAGTTCCTCGGGCATTCCACGGGAATATTCAGATTATAAACGGGGAGTAGTATTCCGCATTTCCTTGTTTCAGAAAGCTTCAGCATAGCAAAGCGAGAGCCTCAATACTCGGTCTTGACTTTTGCGCTTCGGTTAATCAATAGAGTCGTTATAGCGCACCCACTTAACATTTTCAATTTGAGCCATTTCTAATCATGAAATAAAACTGGCCAGCCGTTCGGAAATCTTTTTTATAATATGCATCCTATTGGCAATTGACTTAATCTAAAGAAAGATAAACACCGTTGAATAGTTGGTTCATATACTCAAAAAATAAAATATGTTCGAACAACACCTCATATCTCTCCGATTTTTTCGGATGAATCAAATGAAAAGTACTTACTTTTGCATATATCTAAAATCACCAACATGTTTACAGGAATCATTGAGACATTAGCACGCGTTGAAAAAATTGAAAAAGAAGGGACAAACGTTCACTTCACCTTTTCATGCGGATTTACGAATGAATTAAAAATTGACCAAAGTGTTGCACACAATGGTGCCTGCTTAACCGTTGTTGCAATTGACGGAGCAAACTACACATTAACCGCTATTGACGAAACCTTAGTACGAACAAATTTAGGATTACTTCAAACAGGACACGTTGTAAACCTTGAACGCTGCACAAAAATAGGCTCAAGGTTAGATGGACACATAGTACAAGGACATGTTGATACCGTTGGAACCTGCGTTGAAATAATTGAAATGGATGGAAGTACAGAGTACGTTTTCGAATATGACTATGATGATGTCACTGTCTCTAAAGGATCAATCACAGTAAATGGAGTAAGCTTGACAGTTGTCCAATCCGAAGATCGATTATTCTCCGTTCATATTATACCTTATACAGTTGAACATACGAATTTTTATACTTTAGAAGTAGGATCAAAAGTGAACCTAGAGTTCGATATTATCGGTAAATATGTTAAGAAGATGATGAAGGGTGATGCTTAGTTCTTGAGCATCTTTTCCATTTTTTTTAATTGCGAAGGACTCAATTAGTTTTGCCACGACTTGTCTATCTTCTGTTTCCAAGTTTTCAATTTGTTTGAACAGGCCGATTAATTTTGAGTCCGTAATCGCATTTTCAGCTTTTTGGACCGTGGTTCCGTTGACTAAAAAATCAATTGTAATACCAAAGACCATTGCCATGCTTTTTAACGCGTCGCCATTTGGCTGTGCACCTTGTGTTTCATAACGTGTTAATTGCGCCACAGAAACACCAATGTTTGATGCCAACGCGGCTTGCTTCAAACATTGGTGTTTCTTGCTTCTCTTCTAGCTGCATTCCAGAAAATACCATTGAATAGTTTTCGAAAAAATGATCTGAAAGTATACCAGATAATGCATAAAAAAATTCCGGCGAAACATTGAAATGTCCAAACTGGATTTTAATTATAATTTTGATTTGTCTTATCCGTTCAATGCTTCAGCACCACCAACAATCTCTAAAATTTCGTTCGTAATAGCTGCTTGACGTGCTTTATTGTATTCCAATTTAAGCGCTTTATTCAATTCTGAAGCATTATCAGTTGCTTTATGCATTGCTGTCATACGAGCACCGTGTTCACCAGCATAAGATTCTAAAAGAATGCTATACAATTGTGTCTTCAAGGTCTTCGGTAATAATTCAGCAACAATCTCTTCTTTAGAAGGCTCAAAGATATAATCTAATTCCGCTTTTGCTTCTTCAGTCTCATCTTGAACAACAGGTAATAATTGACTTGCCTGAACAATTTGAGTTGCCACGTTTTTAGAGTGATTATAAATAATTACAACCTTATCAATATCCTTATTAGCATACGCAGCCATTAACTTTTCAGCTATTGGAGTTGCATTTGCATAAGTTAATTCATTCCAGATTTCATCTAAATCACTCGGTAAAAAATCAGCAGAAGCAAACATAGGTGTTTTCTTAAAAGCATCTGTCGCCTTTTTACCAATACTAACAATAGAAATATTTTGATCTTTGTATTCATTACTCGCCAATCGTAACGTTTCTTTCACAATGTAGTTATTGAAACCACCACACAAACCTCTGTTTGATGTAATTGGAACCAATACCACATTTTTAACCTCACGATCAGATGCATAAACATTATCAGCACCATCTAAAGCAGACGACATGCTAGATAACATTTCTTGCAATTTTTGAGAATACGGCATCATCTTCGTTACGGCATCCTGCGCTCGTTTTAACTTAGCAGCAGAAACCATCTTCATAGCAGAAGTAATCTGCATAGTTGAAGATACTGAAGTAATCCTATTTCTAATTTCTTTTAAGTTAGCCATGCTATTTTTAGATTAAAGCTAAACTCCGTGCACTTCGAGTGCCTCAGTGTACGGAGGTGTAATTGTCTTTGTTCTATTTTTTAATATTTAGAAGCTAGTTCTAAAGCTACTTTTTCTAATACTGACGTTGAATCATCAACATATTTACCTGATGCTAATGTGTTCATTACATCTTTATGGTTTGCATTCATATAGTTAATGAATTCCTTTTCGAATGCTTTAACTTGATCAATAGGCACATTGCCTAATAATCCCTTAGTACCAGCATAAATGATTGCAATTTGATTCTCAACTGGGAATGGATCTCCCTCGTTTTGTTTCAAAATCTCAACGTTTCTTGCTCCTTTATCCAATACAGATTTAGTAGCAGCATCCAAATCCGAACCGAATTTAGCAAATGCCTCTAACTCTCTATATTGTGCTTGATCTAGTTTCAAAGTACCAGATACTTTTTTCATTGATTTAATCTGTGCGTTCCCTCCAACACGAGATACAGAAATACCTACGTTAATCGCTGGACGAACACCTGCATTAAACAAGTTAGACTCCAAGAAGATTTGACCGTCTGTAATTGAAATTACGTTGGTAGGGATATATGCAGATACATCACCCGCTTGTGTTTCAATAATTGGCAATGCCGTTAATGAACCACCACCTTTGATTTTCCCAACTAAAGAAGCAGGAACATCATTCATAGAAGCAGCAATTGTATCATCATTGATCACTTTTGCAGCTCTCTCTAATAATCTCGAGTGCAAATAGAATACATCTCCAGGGTAAGCCTCACGTCCCGGTGGTCTTCTTAATAACAAAGAAACCTCACGGTAAGCAACTGCTTGTTTTGATAAATCATCAAATACAATTAATGCTGGTCTACCAGTATCTCTAAAATACTCACCAACTGCAGCACCTGCGAATGGCGCGTAAAATTGTAATGGAGCCGCATCAGATGCGTTTGCAGCAACAATAGTTGTATAAGCCATTGCGCCTGCAGCTTCTAACTTAGCTACTAATCCTGCAACAGTTGAAGCTTTTTGTCCAATTGCAACATAGATACAGTATACTGGTTCACCTTTATCGTAAAACTCTTTTTGATTGATAATCGTATCAATACAAACTGTAGTTTTACCGGTCTGTCTATCTCCAATTACCAACTCACGTTGTCCTCTTCCTACTGGAATCATAGCATCAATTGCTTTAATCCCTGTTTGAAGTGGTTCAGTTACTGGCTCACGGAAGATAACTCCTGGTGCTTTTCTTTCCAATGGCATTTCAAATGTCTCACCTTCAATCGGCCCTTTTCCATCAATTGGAATTCCCATTGTATCAACAACACGTCCAACGATACCTTCTCCTACTTGAATAGAAGCAATTAAACGTAAACGTTTAACTGTATCGCCTTCTTTAATGTCATTCCCTTTTCCTAATAATACAGCTCCTACGTTATCCTCTTCAAGGTTAAGAACGATCGCTCTTAATCCTGATTTGAATTCGATCATCTCACCGTATTGAACGCTAGATAATCCATAAATACGAGCAATACCATCTCCTACTTGAAGGACGGTTCCAACTTCTTCTAATTCTGCTTCCGATTTAAATCCTGAGAGTTGCTCTCTTAAGATTGCGGAAACTTCTGCTGGTTTTACATCTGCCATTTTATTCTAGATTTAAGATGTCAGATTAAAGATCTTTTTCTTTGCTCTGTAGTCTAACATTTAATTTTAAATTATGTAATTTTTTATTTTGTTAAAAAGTGTTTTTCCGACACTTCATCCTTGTACTTCTCTTTAAACTTTATTGCATTCTCCTGAACAAACGTATCGTCAACCAAAACACTCATTTTATACATCAGGCTATTAGCTTCATTATAATTGGTGTCTACTTCAAATTCTGGAATATCAGTTCCAATGAACTTAATTTCGCAATAGCTATGCGTAATTTCTTTTCCCGTATTTACATCATATCTTCCAGTACCGTATTCCAATTTATGAATGGAAACAAATTCCTCCCCTGCTAGGGTACTTAGGAAAAATTTCCCTGCAGCAGGCTCTAACTTAGCCCACTCTACTTTATTAACAAATACACGTTCCTTGGAAATTTTAAATCTTACTTTAATCTTGTCTTGACCCATTACTGGAACAACAAATAATAAAGCTAGTATGATCACCAAGTTCTTCATCTTAGTTTAATAAAATATTTTTTAAATTTGATAATTGACTTGCAATAGACGCGTCTATTTGTTTGTCATCTATTCTTACAATAAATCCACCTATCAATGATGCATCTACTTTTTCAATCAACTCAATTATTCCGTCAAAGCTTGCTTTGATTTTAGAGATGATTATATCTTTTGTTGCTTTGTCTAACGTAGTTGGTGAAATTACTGTTACATCCAAAATGTTGTTTTTCTTTTTGTAAAGACTAACAAATCCATTTGCTATTTGCGGTAAAATAGCCTCACGAGAATTTTTAAGCACTAAGTCCATTAAATCCAGTGACATTTTTTCCATTTTCGATCCAAAAATTGCATTGAAAATTTCGCTTTTCTTTTTTGAATCAACAATAGGGCTACTTAATAAATTTGCAAAGTCTTGTTCTTTGCAAATATTAGACAATTGCAACATATCAGCATTTACCTTGTCTACAACATTTTGCTCTGTTGAAAGGTCCAATAATGCTTGCGCATATCTATGTGCTACTCTTGTTACACTCATCTTCTTAGTTTAAGCTAATGTCGTTAGCGATCTGCTCTGCCAACGCTTTTTGTTTATCGTCTGACGCTAATTCTCCTTTAATTACTTTTTCTGCAATCTCTAGAGATAAAGAAGCCACTTGCGTTTTCAATTCAGAAATCGCTGCTGCTTTCTCAGCATTAATGATTTTTTGTGCTTCAGTAACTATTTTTTGTTGTTGCGCTTTTCCTTCTTCTCTTGATTCTTCAATCATTCGTTTAGAAGTTTCAGACGCTTCCTTAATCATTTTATCACGCTCAATACGCGCTTCTTTTAAAAGATCTTGGTTTTGCGCTTGCAATGCTTCCATCTCCGCTTTCGTTTTGATGGCCATATCCATAGATTCTTGGATACTTTCTTCACGCTCGTTAACGGCTGATAAAATCGGTTTCCAAGCGAACTTGGTTAACAATATCAAAAGGATGATAAATACTAATCCTCCCCAAAATAATTGTCCAACTGCTGGTGTAACTAAATCCATTTCTTATTCTATTTTAATTTCAATTAATAATTCGTAAATAGTGGATGTCAGGCAATCCCTGACATCCATCTAATTTTTTGCTACGCTACTGGAGCGGCTTGAAGCATTGCTACAACAATTGCAAAAAGAGCTGCCCCTTCTACCAATGCTGCTGCAATCAACATTACAGTCTGAATTTTTCCAGCAAGTTCTGGCTGTCTAGCCATAGCTTCTAGAGCTGATCCACCAATTCTACCAATACCAATACCGGCTCCGATAGCTGCTAATCCTGCTCCAATTGCTGCGATTCCAAAAATGTCCATAATTTAGATTTTACTTTATTATTAATTAAAAAAATTACAATTTAATGGTGTGCTTCTTCCACTGCCATACCGAAATACAATGCTGAAAGCATAGTAAAGATATACGCTTGTAAGAAAGCAACTAAAATTTCCAAAATCGAAATGAATAGTGTGAATGGTACAGATAAACCTGCCCAAGCCAAACTCTCATTTACGAAGATGATTGAAATTAATGATACTACAATAATATGCCCCGCCGTGATGTTCGCAAATAAACGAATCATCAATGAAGCTGGCTTAATAAAGATCCCTGCGATCTCAACTGGTACTATAATTACATATAGTGGCCAAGGTACCCCTGGAGGCGCAATGATATGCATCCAGAATGCTTTTTTAGAATTTGCTAGTTGTACAATAAATGTAAACAAGGCTAGCAATAGTGTTATACTGATACTTCCTGTAACGTTTGGATTAGCTAAGAACGGTAAAAGTCCTAATAGGTTACCAAATAAGATAAAAAAGAATACGGTTAAAAGGAACGGTACAAATTTCTTGTGCTTATCTCCTTCAATATTATCCTGAGCAATTTCTCTTACAAATAATATCACAGGCTCTACCCAAGCTGAAATTCCGCTTGGCGCTTTCTCTTTATTTGTTTTGTATTTTTTTGCAGACTTAAAGAATATGAATACTAATAAGATTGCAATCAAGAAAATTGTTGTTACGTTTTTTGTCAGTGAGAAATCCATCCACACTTTAGATCCATTTTCTAAATGTCCGTTGTGCATGTGTGCTTCAGTTGCACCTGCATCTAGTTGATAAATAGTTTCGTGTACTTTAACGAAGTTCATTCCATCTGTGGTGTGCACATGCGACCCGTCATCAGTATGATGAAACGCTGAAGACATAAAGGTTACTAAACCATTGTCTGTCCAAAGAATAACTGGAAGTGGAATTACAAATCCATCTGTAAAATGAAATTCATGTGCATCCATAGCGTGGTGCACTGCGTGACCTGCAGCATTAAAAGGCACCTTATCTACCGCTACTGTGGCAGCATCAGAACTGCTAGCGTTTGCGTATGCGAAACCTGCTGTAATAACAACTAAACCGAGTAATAAAGCTTTAACGTAATTTTTCATGTCAAAAATTGATTCAAATGAACCTGTACTATTAAAATTCGCGACAAAGATACATCTTAAAAGGAAACTGAGAAATTATTTTAATTGAATTTTCAGTTTTTTTCAAATTTGCTTGGAGAATAACTCAACATTCGCACAAATAAGCGTGTTTCCAGGAATAAGAATGGAAAAAAAAGTGCGAAAAATTGATAAACAATTGGTCGAGCAGGCTCTTTTATGTAAAACATGATAATTCCAAGAAAAATTAACGCTGCAATCATTTTAAGAATTGTGAAGAGCATAAAGCTATTCGCAACTGATTTATGGTCCTTCTGAAACCGCTTCACAATAAAGACCACGCCAAGTATTGTTGCTGGAACTAAAAATGCATAAATTCTCCACGGTGCTGCATCCGCGAATTTTGCAGGTAAATATTTCCACAATAACAAATAATGAATAGCTGCTACTACAATTGTAAAAGCCACAACTTTTAATAATTCATTTCTTAAAAAGTTTTTACTCATCATCATTGATTCTTTTTGCACCGCGAATCAACAAATATAGAGAAACTGCCACACCAAGTAATGAAAGAATAATTGTCCAGATCGGTTTTGCGTTTTGGTAGTGGGCATCTAGCAATGTTCCACCATAAGCTCCGGCACCAATGGTTAGTGCCATTTGAATGGCCATTGATGAAAAAATGAAGTAAGGGTTTTTGTTAGACTTTTTCACTTGTTCTCGATACTATTTTTTAATCCGCTGCGCGGTAAAAAAATCACTCAAACTGACGCTCGGCTTGAATTAAACTAATAAACGACTTCTGAATCAGGTTCGCCGATTTTTTTTGATTGTTCAATTAAAGGCGCTTCGTTCTTTTCAATGTAATTACATACACCACTATACTCACACCCTACTTCCATTCCAATTTGATTGGTAGTGATGTTTCCTTGAATCTTAGCTGTTGATTTTATATTTAAAAGTCCGTCTACAATAATGTTTCCAATCATTTCGCCTTCAATGTCGGCGTTCGAACATTTAACATCTCCTTCTACCCGACCTGTTGGTCCAATCACCAATTTACCTAGCGTATCTAATGAGCCGTTTAGCTTTCCTTCAATTCGAAAGTTGCTATCCGCTTTAATATCTCCTTTAATAATTGTTCCTTCCACTAACCGATTTAATTTATCAGGCGAATTTGACACATCATCTTTTCCATTACCTCCTTTAAACATCTCTTTCTTTTTAATTGTGGACGTAAAGATACGAACAATGATTCAATGATGCAATTGTTGAGGGATCGCAGGATTGCCAATCCTGCAAAGCACCGGTGGCGGTAGATTTTGGTATGGGGTTTACAAGGCGTTTTTCTTCCAGGATTACAAATCCTGCGAAGCGACGGCGCGCTTACTCTTTTACTTCGATTTTAATACTTTCGATTTTTGAATCTGTTACCTCAACAATAGTAAAGATGAGTTTATCTGTTTCGAAAGATTCTTTTGCTTTTGGAATTTCCTCCAAATGGGAGATGACATAGCCTGCTAATGTTTCGTATTCGTCACTTTGTTCTAGAGGAAGGCCATGTTGTTGAATGAGGTGATCAATTTCTGTTCGGCCAGAAAAAAGGAAGATATGTTCAGCCAGTTTTTTTTCAAAGGTTTCATTGATGTCATGCTCATCTTCAATCTCACCAAAAATCTCTTCAATAATATCTTCAACGGTTATGATTCCAGACGTACCGCCGTACTCATCAACTACCACCACGATATTACGTTTGTTTTTAGAAAACTGTTTTAATAATTCCTTAGCTAAAATAGCTTCAGGCACAACGCCAATTGGCAGCATTACATTTTTAATATTGTCTGGCTTATTAAAAAGTTCGTAAGCATGCACATAACCTATAATATTATCAATTGTATCGCGGTAAATTAAAATTTTTGATAGGCCAGACGCGATAAATTTTTCTTTGAGCATTGAAATGTCGTCTTCAATATTACATGCTACGATATCTGTTCGAGGAACTAAACAATCGCGTGCTTTAATTTTTGAAAACTCGAGCGCATTATTCAAAATTTGAATCTCATTCTCCATGTGCGCATCTTCTTCAATACGATCATTTAAGTCTCGTACATAATGATCCAAATCGATTTTAGTAAAAACTTGCTGAGAATCATCTATATCGGTTTTCATTATTTTCAAAAACAGGTTTGAAAAGAGTATAATAATCCAAACTGGAATAAAAAAGGCCCAATAAAGGATTAAAAGCGGAATTGCTGCCACGCTTATAATACCGTTCGGATTAATTCTGAAAATGGCTTTAGGTAAAAACTCGGCGGTAATTAAAACGATTAGTGTAGAGATAATTGTTTGAATCAATAAAATGACCGCTGTGTAATCCACTCCAATTAACGTTTCAAGTGGTGGACCTAGTAAGAGGGCCATATAAATACCATAAATCACCAAGGAAATATTATTCCCTAACAACATGGCGCTAATGAAATTGGAGGTGTTTTTAACGAAAAATGCCAGAATTCGACCTGCGGTTGTACCGCGTTTATTATCCAACTCAATTTTAAGTCTGTTTGCGGAGACAAAGGCGATTTCCATTCCTGAAAAAAACGCGGAACACAAAAGTGTAATTATGATGACAATCGAGGTTGTCATTGTATGTCAGGATCCATTTAAAATATTTCTCTAACGAATATAATCAATTATTTGATGACTAGGGCTATAATTTACTTTCAGCTTACTTAGCTATTATCAGCTTCAAGCGCTCCACCCATTAAAAGTCAACTATTTTTTTTCTTCAATTATATCGTGTCCAATATCCTTCCGATAATACGCTTTGTCAAATTTGATTTTTTCAACATTATCGTATGTTTTTTTTAGCGCTTTATCTTTGTTTTTGCCGTAAGATGTAACACTCAATACACGACCACCTGCGGTTAAAACTGTGGGGCCATCTTTTTTAGTTCCAGCATGGAATACAATTGAATCGTGAATACCAGTTAATCCTGAAATCGTTTTTTCTTTTTCGTAAGCGTTGGGATAACCACCTGAAACCATCATCACCGTTGTTGCTGTGCGCTCATCAATCTCCACATCTCTTTCTGATAAGGTTCTAGTTGCGACTCCCTCAAATAATTCAAGAATATCCGATTTTAAACGCGGAATAACCACTTCCGTTTCTGGATCACCCATACGGCAATTGTATTCAATTACAAAAGGATCATTCTTTACGTTAATTAATCCAAAAAAGATGATTCCTTGATAATCGATCCCATCTTTAATTAATCCTTTAACAGTTGGGATAATGACCTGATTATCGACTTTATCCATAAAGCCCTTTTTCGCAAATGCCACTGGTGACACTGCGCCCATTCCACCGGTATTTAAACCCGTGTCTCCTTCGCCTATTCTTTTATAATCTTTTGCTTCAGGTAGTTTTTTGTACGATCTTCCGTCAGTTACTACAAAAACTGAAAGTTCAATTCCATCTAAAAACTCTTCAATTACAACGCGAGAAGAGGCATCACCAAATTTGGCATCACTCAACATACTTTTTAACTCAGCTTTTGCATCTGATATATTATTTAAAATCAGCACGCCTTTACCTGCAGCCAATCCATCCGCTTTTAGCACGTAAGGCGGCTTCAAACTCTCTAAATAAGTATAGCCATTCTCTAACGTATCTTTCGTAAATGTTTGATATTTTGCTGTAGGAATGTTGTGTCTTTTCATGAATTTTTTAGAAAAGTCCTTACTTCCTTCCAGTTGTGCGGCTTCTTTGTTTGGCCCAATGATAGCAATGTGTTTAATTTCTTCGTCTGCCAAAAAATAATCGTGAATACCATTAACAAGCGGTCCTTCAGGTCCAACAAACACAAAGTCCATTTTTTCCTTTAAACAAAATGCTTTGATTCCTTGAAAATCATTCACGTCCAGATCTACGTTTGTTCCTTCTTGCCCTGTACCTGCATTACCAGGGGCAATAAATAGTTTATCAATTTGAGAACTTTGGGCGATTTTCCAAGCTATTGCGTGCTCTCTTCCACCAGATCCTAATACCAATACATTCATTTGTCAATTATTTTATGCAAAGTTACATTTTGGGATGGGTTATTGAGAAGAATCTTATTAACAATTGGGATTATTTTTCAGCCCTGTTCTCGGTACAATTCACAAGTTCTTTCTGAATCCCTCGCACGGACGGCTGAAAAATAAGTGAGTTGAGACTTTCACATTATTCAGGAGATACAAATTCCCAATCTTTAATGGGTTCAAAATGTTTCCAAGACTCTTTTAATGACGGATGTGTGAGCACAGACTCCACAGTCACCTCTGGAATATCATCATCTGCTAGTCCGTTTTTAACAAAAATGAAATTAAAGCCGAGTTCATTTGCACCGACTAAACGGTACCCTTTCTTTTTGGCTAAATTCACCATAGCGATTGGTGAAGCCCCATGATAAACTGGATGTTTGCCTGGGAAGAAATAATTTGGATCATAAGGAACGACAATATTTCGCATTCCAAATTCTACGTGTGTTTCAATGATAACAACATTCGGACTAACCGCTTCTAGCGCGTTCCATACCCAATAATCGTTGCCATCAATATCAATTGATAACACATCAATATCACCACTCAGACCCGCCTCTGTTAATAAGGCGTTAATATTTTCAGCTTGTACTTTCGCACATTTGAATTTGGGCGCATACATCCATGGGTGTGGATACTTTCCATAGAATCGTTCACCACGTTTAATCGCCTTTGGATTTCCGTCTAAAAATAAACCGTGGTAACCATGATTCAACGCTAAATTGGCGCAATTGCTATTAATTCCATCATCAGAACCAATTTCAACAAAAGTCTTATTCTTCATTCCAATAACAGACAAAATAAACAGGAGCTTACCGTCTTCCTCGTATTGAGAAAAAACACGAAAACCCGTGTCATCAATGGAAGGAAGGGTCCCTTTATTTCGCCATTGTTGATACTTTAGCAATAGTTCTCGTTGGCTGATTTGTACTTCTGCAGAAAACCGATTTCTTACTTTCAAAATATAAAATCGATTCTTTAAAAAATCTTTGAACATTCCCATTTCCTAATTTTCAATAATCCAATCTACCTCTTTTACCCATCTTGACTTTATGTCAATTAATTCTCGATTGTATATTACCCTTTCTGGCAATCGTTTTTCTTTCAAGGATCCAGTTGTCCATTCCCCATCATTATTATCATCAAAGATAAGACGGATTTGATACTTTCCGGGAATGAGCTCTGTAAACACCATTTGTTGGGTCATTTTTTTTGTTGCAACTAGCACATTTTTATCATTCAGCAATTCCACGTAAGTAGGTTGATTAAATACCGTGTCTAAATTCAAAATTAAGGATCCAAAATAATCTGCTTGGAGCAGATTAATAGTCAGCCATTGTTGTTTTAAAACCGAATTCGAAAAAGTAGATGTAATTGCAAGCGAATCTATTTTAAGAAATTTCACATTGACAGCTAAGGTATCGAAAACTAATGAACGCAAATTTTCAATCTTGAATTCGACTGGATCCATTTCAACCGAATCTTTGTCCATAAAATGGATCCCTTGTTCAATTATATCCTGATAAGGTTCAGGAGAAATTAGGGTGAATTGTTCATTTGGCAATAAATTGGATCCAATTAAATTGTTGGTCAACACAAGTCCAGTTTCATTTTTAATTTTAGGTACACCGCTCAACAATGGTTTTAGCGTATCTACTTCTCCATTGACATTCACAATAAATTCCATTCTACCTTCCGCATTGCGCGCTAACCAATACACTAATGAATCTGTTTCCCCAGAATCTTCTTGATTTATTTCCATTAAATCACTGGTTACCTCAAACTGCTCGGGTGTATTATTAAAAATAAACTCTAAACGCCCAGGGGACTTAAATTTAGTGTCGATTAGTTTTGATTCATTCACATCTGGCTCAAAAGCCCTAAGTTCAACGCTATCGTTTGTTGTGTCAATTTTTATTCGGTCGATTAGTGAAAATGCACGCCTCTCTAATGGCTCCAATTTTAAATTTCTATTCTGATCCTCAACAGCAAAAATAATATAGCTGCCTTCCTTCAAATAATTCATGGTAAAATTCCCAGTTCGATTGGATTGTGCAATATAAATCGGTCTTTCCTTAAATGGAATTGAATCGTATTGATATTCAGAATTAGCATTGTACAAACCGACTAAATATCCCTCGGATGGTTTATTTGTGAACGCATCCACCACAGTTCCGCTCAAGGTCAAGGAATCAATATAATCGCCAGTGGAAAAAACGTATTGAAAAATAGAATCGTTTTTTTCGGTGATATCGGCAATGGCATGATTAAAACTTATGGTGTAAGTCGTGTTTTCTTGCAGAGTATCGTTAAAAACTATTTTGAGCTTTTTATTTTTTGATGAAATGTCTGGCTTATTCTTTAGTTGAGGCGTTATGATGATGTTTTCATTGGGATTATTGAGCGCAATATATTCCTCAAACTTGATGACAATTTCATTTCCGGCAAAATTCGTTTGACCGTTTTGTGGGTAAGTTCCCGCCGAATCGATCTTCGGCGAAAAGGCATCTTTCTCGCCCCCCTTTAAGGGATTGATTTGCGCGCAACCAAATAGCAACAAGCTCAGTAAACTATAAATGCAATATGTTATGTATTTGCGTTTCATGTATTAAAACCGATCTGAAATTAATTCAGCCAGTTCAGTTAAATATTTTTGATCTATTGCATTAAAATCATCTTTTTTATCACTATCAACGTCAAGGACTGAACACACAACGCCCTTGTTTATTATAGGAATGACGATTTCAGATACGCTTGAAGCACTGCAAGCAATATGTCCTGGGAAAGTATTCACATCAGGCACGATAATCGTTTCTTTGTTCTGCCAAGCCTTACCGCATACTCCGCGACCCAGAGCAATTCTTGTACAAGCAATGTCTCCTTGGAAAGGTCCCAACACCAATTCGTCTTCTTTTACAAAATAAAATCCGCCAAAAAAAAAATCAAACGTTTGCCGCAATGCTGCTGCAATATTGGCACAATTCGCCACCAAATCAGGTTCATCAGAAATGAGTGCCTTAATTTGTGGAATTAAAGTTTGATATTTCTCTTCACGTGTTTCTCCTTCAAGGATTAATTCATCCGCCATACGTCTATTTTGAGCAAAAATAGAGTTTTTGGAAGGAATAGGGATGAATGACTGAACAAAATAGTTCAAGCCGCTAAGGCACATCTGAAAACAAGTCGGCAGAAATGCCATCTGCAATGTACTTGCCTTGATTGGTCAATGTATAAACGTCACCATTTTTAACGAGGTTGCCTTCTGCAATATTGTCCATTAAAACGGGCATAGAATCTGCTAACATTTCAGCTGAAATTTCGGCTAAATCTGCCAAAGCAATCCCCCATTTTGTGCGCAAACGGGTCAATATATACTCATTGAACTGGTCTTTTAATGATAATGTTTCTTCCTCGTTAAACGCTTCTTCCTTTTTAATGAGTTGAATATATTTTGGATTATTGGCAACATTCCAACTTCTTTTAGCACCATTAAATGAGTGCGCCGAGGGACCAACGCCTAAATATTTCTCACCCAACCAATAAGCAGAGTTATGCTTTGAAATAAAACTTGGCCTGGCAAAATTTGAAATCTCATATTGCTCATAGCCGTTTTTTTCCATGAAATCTATCAAATATTGAAACTGTTTCAAACTTTCTTGATCTTCGTAGGGCTTAAGCTTGCCCTTTTTCTGCCAGTTTCCAAAAACTGTATTTTCTTCAATCGTCAAACAATAAGCGGATAGATGCGGCACGCCCAGCTCAAGCATAAGGTCCAATTGATTTTTCCAAGTTTCCATTGTAGTACCTGGAACACCATAAATTAAATCAATAGTAATGTTATCAAATCCGCAGGCCTTAGCCATAATTACAGAATTTGTTGCTTGTGTTGAGTTATGCGCACGATTCATAAATTCCAGCACATTGTTATTGAAAGATTGAATTCCAATACTCAGTCGGTTGACTCCAAATTTGTGCAGCGCAATCAATTTTTCTTCCTCTAAATCATCAGGATTACATTCAAGAGTTATTTCACAATCCGGATCAATCGTATAATTCAATCTTATGGTTTGAAGGATATCGTTCAATAATTCAATTTCAATCACACTTGGTGTTCCACCACCAAAATAAATCGTTCGTACAGTTTCATCCCCAATATAATTTTGCCGAATGACTAACTCATTACAGATCGAAGCAATAAGTGCCGCTCTATTTTTAAGTTGAACTGAAAAATGAAAATCACAATAGTGACATTTTACCTTACAAAAAGGTACATGGACATAGATGCCTGCCATTAATAGGAATTAATTGCTTGGATACTCAGACGCTGTTGGCGTTTTAAAATACACTTGTTTAAAGTCGATATAACCAATACTATTAGTTTCGAACTCTCTTACATACGCTTGTTGTAGCATCATGTCTGCACCATACCATAAAATAATGAAAACAGCATCTTCCATCAATAGCTTTTCAGCTTGACTGAAAAATTCATTTGCTTCGGCGGCATCCATTGCTCTGGCTCCCTGCTCGAATAAATCATCAAATGCTGGATTTTGATAACGCGAGCTATTTAAATAAGAAGGCTCATCCCTTTTAGCAGGGACTGCTTTGCCATAAGCATTTGTCAAAAACGCTTCAGGCGTTGCATAATCACCTATCCAATTTGTTCTAAATATATCAGCGTTACCCATTGCTTTATTCACAAGCATTTTGTTAAACTCAACCGCTTCAATATCTAAATTAATATTTAAGACACTGCGCAGTTGACTTTGTATTTCAGAAGCAATTAAATAATCTGAACTTCCGCTTTTAAATTGCATTTGCAAGGAAGGGAAATTTTTACCGTCAGGATAGCCCGCCTCAGCCAACAACTCCTTTGCGCGTTGTGGGTTGTAGGTGTAAGAATTGTCTAGTACTCCCTCAAAATCATAATCGCTAAAGACATTAGGTAAGGGCGGAACAATTCCGAATTTCCCAATTTCATAGGCTTGATTTTTAAGGATTTTCTCATACAACTTTTTACGGTTGATGGCGTAATTCAATGCTTGTCTTACTTTCCGTTTTTTCAAAACCGGTGTGGTCATGTTCAACTCCAAATAAGTAGTTAATAATTCAGGTTCACTGTTTAAAATAAATTTGGGCGGTTTACTTTCAAAATCTCCAATTCGCTCCTCCAAAACTTCCGATATTTTTGAGATAGGCACCTTACTAATGAAACTCAATTTGCCATTCCAGAACAAATCCATTTTCTCATCATTATCCTCATAATATGCAAAAACAACGCTATCCAAATAAGGCAACTTATTTCCTTTTGCATCTTCCCCATAATAATTCGTGTTCTTGCCCAATTTGACTAATTCAGAATTTGAGTTCTCCTGATCATACACAAATGGTCCTGTACCAACTAGTAAAAAATCTTCAGCTTCTAAAGACTCTTTTGCTATAATCGATCCAAAAACACTGGCCAATTTCTGTATAAATGCCAAACTTGGTTCTTCTAATCGGACAATCACTTGATTGCCATTCAATGAAATCCCTTCAATGCTTTCTGCCTCACCATCATGAAAGGCATCACCACCAGCAATTGTATTTTTAAAAATTGAATAACCGCTGTTCGTCGCTTTCATATTAAAAATCTGCTCAAAGGAGAAAACGACATCATCTGCCGTAACTTTTCTTCCTTCCCCTCCTTCAAAACAGACATTATCGTGGAAATAGACGTCATCACGCAAGTCGAACGTATAGATTAGACCGTCATCTGAAACTGACCATTCTTTGGCTATTCCAGGTTCAATTTCGAGTGTTTTAGCATTGTATTTTACAAGCCCCTCAAATATTTGCCAATAAATTTGTGATTCCTCCAGTTTTTGAACTTCGTTAATTTGGACACCTTTGAAATAGCTTCCAATTGTCATTCTGAATACGCCATCCATTGGCATAACCTCTTCGTCCTCAGAGTTTTCAATTGGCTCACCGCCGCAACTAAAAAGCAGAAAAACGGATGCAATAAAACTTAAATAAAAATATTTTGCCATGGTAACAGGTAATTCACTTGGTGCGATATCTTTTCAAATATAGATGATTTTTTTATAAGTCCTTAATTATCTACAGGAAATTTAAACCCCTTCAACTAATACATATAGCTAAAAAAATAGACGTTTTATCTTGTTTATTAATTAAGTAAACTTTATTATTGCAATTGATAAAAGTATTAAAAAACGCATAATTTCTATATGTTATTGAAAAACAACATATTGTTTCTTTTGGTATTTCTAGGTGCTACGTTCGTTTCTTATGCGGACTTATCTTTAGAAGGACATTACCAAGGCAAAAATCTTTATGTTCAAAATCCTGAGGATGAAGATGGTTTTGGATTTTGTGTCACTAAAGCGACTGTAAATGGCGATCCGATTGTTGATGGGGTGCAATCTAGCGCTTTTGAAATAGACTTTACTGCTTTCGGTTTAAGAATAGGCGATCCTGTATTTATTGTGTTAGAACATGGGTTAGGGTGTAAACCTAAAGTTTTAAATCCCGAAGTACTTCTTCCAAAAAGTACGTTTGAAGTTCAAGACATAAAATGCACTCCAGACGGTACATTGACGTGGACAACTACAAGTGAATCTGGCAAATTACCATTCGTAATTGAACAATATAGATGGAATAAATGGGTTTTTATTGGAGAAGTTGACGGAAGTGGAGAGGCTACAACTAACGAATATACATTTAATGTTTCGCCGCATTCTGGTGAGAATAAGGTACGTGTTGTACAAACGGATCATACGGGAAGAAAACGCCCTTCTGAAGCAGTTACCTTTGTAAACACATCTATTCTTGAGCCAAAGGTGAATCCTAAAAAAGTTAGAAAGTCAATTACGTTTACATCTGGCAGTACACCTATTGAAACGAAGTATGAAATTTATGATGCCTATGGCAATATTGTCAAAAAGGGAGTCGGGTCTGAAGTTGATTGTTCCAACTTAAAAAAGGGAGCGTATTATATTAACTACGACAATAAAAACGAGAAGTTTATTAAGCTATAAATCAGCTTTTAACACGATATTAAAATCCGTTTTGGCTCTGCTAAGACGGATTTTTTGTTTAAAAAATAACGACATTATGAAACTTGAACACATTGGAATTGCGGTAAAAGACATTGAACAATCAAATGAATTATTTGCAGCACTATTTGATACGCCTCACTATAAAATGGAAAGTGTAGAATCAGAAGGTGTCAAGACCTCCTTTTTCCAGGTGGGCGCTTCCAAAATTGAGTTGTTAGAGGCCACATCCCCAGATAGTCCAATTGCCAAGTTTATCGAAAAAAAAGGCGAGGGAATCCATCATATGGCATTTGAAGTTGAAGATATTGATGCGGAAATTAAACGCCTTGGTGAACGCGGTTTTAAACTAATTCATACTGAAGCGAAAGCTGGTGCCGATAATAAACGCATTGCATTTTTGCATCCGAAATCAACGAATGGGGTTTTAATTGAGTTGTGCCAGGATAAGGGGTAAGTAGTTAGTTGTTGAAGGATTGCGGTGTATAAATCGAAGGATTGCAAATCCTTCGAAACGCGTTGTTGGAAAAAATTAAACCTTTAAGTTTATTCTGAACGTTGTGCCTACTCCGGGTTCTGACCTCAACACGAATACTTTTCCTTTGTGGAAATCTTCAACGATTCGTTTAACCAACGAAAGCCCTAGTCCCCAACCACGTTTTTTTGTCGTATAACCGGGCTGAAAAACCGTTTTTAGCTTGTTGGATGGAATTCCTTTACCGTTGTCGATTATATCAATTTGAACGTAATCATCTCCCTGAGTGATTTCGAAGGTTATGTTACCTGAACCTTCCATAGCATCCACGGCATTTTTAGCGATATTTTCCACAACCCATTCAATCAACGATCGGTTAACCATTGCCTTAACAAGTTGTTGAGGCTTTTCGTAATTCAAACTTATTTTGGCGGAAATTCGTTTGCGTAAATATTCAATTATCTCTTCCAAAATAACACCCATATTTTCTTCTTCGAGAACTGCCTCAGAACCAATTTTAGAAAAACGATTGGTAACCATACTCAAGCGCTCAATGTCCTTATCTATTTCTTTGGTTATATATTCGTCAACGCCTTGTGCTTCAAGCAATTGATTCCACGCCATTAATGATGAAATAGGTGTTCCTAATTGATGTGCCGTTTCTTTGGCCATACCCACCCAAACTTGGTCCTGTTCGGCTTTTCTAAAGGTGCTAAACACGATATAAGCAATGAGCACAAAAAGACCAATAATAAAGAATTGTACAAATGGAAAATACTTCATTTGGGTAATTTCAGCCGAATATTCGAAATAAATTACGCCCTCTTTTAAATCACCCAAATTCACCTCTATCGAATCATTTTTTGAGGCCAAGTCTTTGATTATAGCAGCTGTATTGGTTGAATCATATTCAGGAATATTGGTGGCAATGACTTCTCGGCTGCCTTTATCAATAAATATGACGGGGACCAAATTTTCATTTTCAATTAATTCACTTGTAAAAGCTTGACTCAATGAATCTCTATTCCTCTGAAGTTCTTGTAGTTTTATTGTTCTGTAATAGGTTGAATCAAAGTAAAATACCTTTTGTTGATCACCATCAAAAATATCAATTACAATTGGTTCTCTTTTCGTCCGCCAAAAGGCTAAAAATGATTTCAAACTATCATTTTTTATTTGTTCGCACACTGAATCTCTCAATGTTTCTGAGAAATTGGGATGATCGATTTCCACCTGATTTTCGATCGCTTCAAATACCCACTCAATATTATGTTGATCCACAATATTCTCATCCATATCCGTCAAAATCATGGGCACTCCACCATTCTCTTGCATTACCTTTAATACGAACGAATAATCGTCCAAAGGTTTGTTGACTTCATTAATCGCCAAGGATAACATTTCAGCTTTTTGGCGATCGCGTTCCCGCATATCTTCAATCGTATTTGAAAGTTCGTCAAAAGCTGTATTGGTTAGATTCACCAATTCAGACTTTCTTTTAACGGCGTCAGCCCAATGTTGTACACGGTCAACTTCTTTATTCTGAACCTTGCGGACAATCTGAAATGAAAACCACAAAGAAGCCGCCACCATGATAGTTGCGACTCCTAAAAGTGCTAATTTCCAACGTTGTTTTTTGTTGTATAAATTCATGCTAAAGGCTTGCTTTGAAGTAACGCAAATTAGGTGTTATTATTGTATTTCTTGCTCGTACTCTACTTTATCCTTGTCTTTTTCGGCTTCTTCTTTTAATTTATCAAAGAACTTACCAACGCGCTTTTTATTTTTCTTTTTAGAAGTCGTATCGACTCCTTCTGTTTCAATGTCGGTTTCGTAGTAAATAAATTCTACCTCATTTTTATTGTCTTCTTTTATTTTTTTCACCGTACTGTCTTTTTGAAATAGACCAAATTCGGTTTTTAGCATGGATTTCATGTTCGCTTTTTCGAGCTGGATGTTTTCTTTGATGTCGTTTTTTCGCTCATCCGAATCCATACTAAATGTAGGGTCTTCAATTGTTCCCGCCATGGTCATATAAATCGTTATGCCCAATCCATCATCCTCAATTCGACCAAACTCGGTGTACTCGGCTTTCGCTTTTAGTTGTCTAAACCTGAAACTAAAGTGATATTCAATATTATTATCAAAGTCGTGCCACCCAAATAAATCAACATCCATTGCATTACTCTTGATGGTCATTTTTGGAATGGTTATTCGGCGGTCTTTAATTTCAATGGTGTTCTTCATTTCAGAGAACTTCAAATGCATTAATTTATCCTCGAAACGATCAATATGTTTATTCAACATTACTTTAAGCGCATTATTAGAGCGCATATAATCTGTAATAGATTTCATGGTTTCTAAATTGTTCAGTTCACCATTTACAATCTTAATATTAGAAACGGCAAGTATTTGTTCTTCCACTAGAGAGAAATAAGGATTAAAAAGCAAGAGTAAATCTACATTTCCGCTCACTGTTCCTGAAATATGCTCGTCAGTAATAGATTCTTGTTGGAAATTGTCCCATTCTTTAAACAGATTTTTGACATGGATAGAATTGAAGCCAATTTGCCCATCAATAACATTTCCATTCTCCAACCGATTCTCTAACACTAATTTACCTTGTACATTTCCGCCAAGAGTTTTTAATCGCATTTGGTTCACTGTTACTTTCCTATTTGCCAATAAAAACTGACCTGTAATGGATTCGAATGTATGATTGTCCCACAAGAATTTATCAATGTGCATTTGAATATTTACATTGATATTTCCAGGCAATTGGAACATGGTTAATGGCCCCTCTTTTTCTTTATTCGAAGGGCCCAAAAACTCATTCAAATCAAAGTTGGATGACTCTAGCGAAGCAATTAACCCCAAACTTCCGGATCCCTCAACGTACGTAACAAAATTCTTTAAGGCACCATTCAGAATCAAATCAGAATTTTGAGTTTTGATGGAGAGATTTTTAGCAGCTGCATCTTTCCCTTGCACTAAAATATTCCCACTTATGTTTGTATACCTTAACGCATCATTCACAGATTTGTATTCAACATTACTCAAGGAAATATTGCCATTGGAGGATTGAATTTCAAATTGATCCTTTCTATATTCAGGATCAAAAAACAAAACAACAGATGACAGGTCAAACTTTACATTCCCAGCTAATTCTTCCACATTTTTAAATCCAAAAAAGCGGTGAAATGCGGCTAAATCTATATCGCCAATAGCTTTGGTAGTTAGTTTCGGCTGTGTAAAGTCTTCCATAGTTCCAGTTCCAGAAAAATGGCTGTTTAATAATTTAAAGCTAAAGGTCTGGAAATCCAGAATCTCCTTCCGATCTTCAAAAGCGTTTTGATAATTACCAAGCACATTAATGCTTTCTATTTTTAGCTTATTTTCAGCCTCTCGCAAAGAACCATTGTCCACCGAAAAATCAGCGACAATGGACGGCATTTCAACATGTGAAAGTCCACCACTAATTTTTCCGTTGAAGCTGACCAATCCTTCTCCCTGATACTTACCATCATGTTCCGATCCTTCAGGAATAATACTGTTCACCAATTCTGAAACTCGAATATTACTGCCAACTACATCTAGATTTATTTGCGAAGAATCAATAACCCCTGTGATATCAAACCCCATGTCTTCAACTGCTAAATCCCCTTTATTAAAGACGTAAGATTTATCCAGGGTATTTATGTCAAGTTCCAAATCTAATTCAGCCTCTTTGTCAGAAATTAGAGTTAATGAGCTGCTTTTCAATTTTTCAACACGTAAATCGCCTTGCGCATTTAATTGATAATTTGTTTCGGCAAAGTCTCCGCGAATCAAAGCGTTGTGAATTTTTAATCGATAATCTTGGTTCGTCGTGCGGTTCATGAACATAAAATCTACGTTCTCCACCTTTAATAAATCTAGCAAAAACGAAAAATTACCTTCTTTGGGAATTGAATCGTCGACCGGCTTTATAATGCCATAATTAATGTCACCGGTATTTGTGGTTTTTAGGTTGATTTTTCCTTGATGAATGCTAGCGCGTTTTACTTTATAATCACCACTCCAAATGTCCCATAAATTAAAATGGAAGAACATCTCCTCCGCATAAAGCAGCGTGTCATCACTCCTTATTTCTTCATAAGAATCTGCAATAAAAACATTTTCAAAGGCAATGGAAGCGTTTGGGAAGTCATGAAAAATGGATACTTCCATATTTCTAACCTTAACATCTGTTTTTAGATGACTGTTTAATTCGGAGATAGCATACTCCTTAATGTCATCCTCATAAATGTGTAAAATAACAGTTGATATAGTTACGAGAAATAGATTTATGAAAAAGACCCAAAAGGCAATCTTTTTTAATACTTTCCACACCCTTTTCACCCGATTCATCTATTCATATATTTCATTGTGGAAACTTTACGCCTTGTATAAGACGGCAAGTTATATGAATAATAGCGTCAGAAAACAGAGAGGTTACGGTATTTTTCAACCTTGATTCGTTAGTATCGGCCAAAAAAAACCACCCCAAATCTGTCTAATTCAGCTGAGGTGGTTTAAATTTCTTGAATTGAATTAACTATTCTTAAAACGATTCGTTTAAAGCATCAATTCCTTCTTGTACTTTGTCCTCGATCACATCTTTGTTGTCTTCGATTACATCTTTCAAAGTATCCATCATTCCATTTAACGCTGAAGTAGAATCTCCTAATTGCTCCATTCCTTCTGAAACAACTTCATTTAAACCTTGCTCCATTAAGTTGTTTAACATGTTGTTTGCGTCATCTGTAGTTTCAATTACCTCTTCTACAGCAGGCTCTTCGCCACCGCATGATGTCAAAGCTACCGTCGCTCCAACCATCATTAATAGTATAAATTTTTTCATCTTTTGATTTTAATTTACTCCAAATGTATAAAAAACTTTAATTTTTTCGGTAATCGAACATAATATGGTTGTTTCTTGTTAAATTTGGTAGAGAATAATTTTTAACTATAAAACTATATAATAATGGCATTTGAATTACCCGTATTACCATACGCACATAACGCTTTAGAACCGAATATTGATACTCAAACCATGGAAATTCATCATGGAAAACATCATAACGGATACACCAATAAATTAAACGCAGCAATTGCTGGAACTGATTTAGAAAATAAATCAATTGAGGATATCCTTGCAAATTGCGCCGATACTCCAGCAGTAAGAAATAATGGAGGTGGTTTTTACAATCACTCTTTATTTTGGACTGTTATGTCACCAAATGGTGGTGGAGAACCTTCAGGCGCACTAGCAGAAGCAATTAACGCAGCTTATGGCGATTTTGAGACGTTTAAAAACACTTTTTATAATGCAGCAGCAACGCGATTTGGTTCAGGTTGGGCATGGCTTTGCGTGCACGCGGGGGGAGCAGTTGAAGTTTGCTCAACTCCTAACCAAGACAATCCATTAATGAATGGAATTGGCTGCGGTGGAACACCAATTTTAGGATTAGACGTTTGGGAACACGCTTACTATTTAAAATATCAAAACAGAAGACCTGATTATGTAAACGCATTTTTTAATGTGATTAATTGGGATGAAGTTTCAAATAGATATAACGCAAGTAAATAAGCCATTGTATTAGCGCATTACAACCGCCACTCAAACAATTTCAATATGCTTGAGTGGCGGTTTTTGGTTTATCCCTATGAAAAATTTGACACTTTCTATATTGCTTTTTGCACTGGTCAGCTTATCCTCTTGTCTAAAAGACAAAGTTTACCCGTTCGGCTGTGACACGATCATTTCTTATGAATCAGAAATTCGACCAATTATAGAGTCGTCGTGTAAAACAGGGCTTGGAGCTGGATCAGGTTGTCATGACGCTTGGATTGATGATTACTCGCAAATTAAATCCGCATTAATTTTAGGGAATTGGCAAAACGAAGTATTCGTTGAAAAAACAATGCCCGTTATGCCAAACGATTGGGGTATTGATTCATTGACCGCCGAGGAAATTAAAATAATGAAGTGCTGGATTGATCAGGGACACCCTAAGAACTAGTATTTAGTCGTTGGAATGGAATATTGGGGATGAGCTGAATAGAAGACTGTTATCTAATGGTAAAATTAACGCATTAATCATTTCCTATTTCCAAAAACCCATTCCTTCATTTTATTTCATCTCTAAAAAGGAATCTGACAGTAATAACTGTATATAACACCCTTCTACTACATTTAGCAAGCCAATGCAGCACATAGGGCAGCGCATTGAACATTGATAATTGAACAATTGAACATTGAATTTACTACCTTTGCCCCTTTCAAATAAGATTTAAGGAAATGGAGTATAATTTTAAGGAGATTGAAACCAAGTGGCAAGAGTATTGGGCGGAAAATAAAACATATCGCGCAAAAGATACATCTGACAAACCAAAATATTATGGTTTATCTATGTTCCCTTACCCTTCTGGTGCGGGATTGCATGTCGGTCATCCCCTTGGATATATCGCCTCAGATATTTATGCGCGTTATAAAAAACTAACTGGCCATAACGTCCTTCACCCAATGGGATACGATTCTTTTGGATTACCTGCTGAACAATACGCCATTCAAACAGGACAACATCCAGCAATTACAACTGAAACAAATCTCAACCGTTACCGCAAACAATTAGATAAAATTGGATTTTCATTTGATTGGGATCGTGAAGTACGCACCTCTGATCCGTCTTATTACAAATGGACGCAGTGGATTTTTAAACAGTTATACATTGCTTGGTATAATAAAGACGCCAAAAAAGCAGAGACCATTGACAACCTAGAAGTCATTTTTGAAAATGAAGGCAATGGAACTGTTCATGCTGATTGCGCTGAAACTCCAACCTTCTCTGCAGCAGATTGGAAAGGTTATTCAGAAGTGGAACGTCAGCAAATATTAATGAATTACCGCCTTACCTTCTTGGCAGATTCATGGGTAAACTGGTGCCCTGCATTAGGAACCGTTTTAGCGAATGATGAGATTAAAGACGGAGTTTCAGAACGTGGTGGACATCTGGTAGAACAAAAATTGATGCGCCAATGGAGTATGCGAATTACAGCTTATGCCGAACGTTTAATTAACGATTTAGATACAGTTGATTGGACCGATTCTATCAAAGATCAACAACGCAACTGGATTGGAAAATCAGTCGGGGCCTCTGTAGTTTTTAAAACAGAAAGTGGACATGATATTGAAGTGTTTACCACTCGTCCTGATACGATTTACGGTGTCTCATTTATGGTTCTAGCACCTGAACATGAATTGGTGGCAGAAATAACCACTGAGAAATTCAAAACGGCAATAGCAACCTATCAAAAACAAACGAGTTTAAAGACCGAACGCGATCGCCAAGCGGATGTAAAAACCATTAGTGGTGCTTTCACGGGTGCTTATGCCTTGCATCCCTTCACCGGTGAAAAAATCGAAATTTGGATTGCGGATTATGTATTAGCAGGATATGGCACGGGAGCTGTTATGGCCGTTCCATGTGGTGATCAACGAGATTATGATTTTGCCGGACACTTTGGAATTGACATTAAGAACATTTTTAAGGATACCGATATCTCAGAAGCGGCTTATACCGAAAAGGATGCTGTAATTACAGATTCAGACTTCTTAAACGACTTGCCTGCTAAGAAAGCGATCAAATTAGCGATATACGAAATTGAAAAACGAGGCTTTGGAAAAGGCCAAACGAACTATAGATTGCGAGATGCTGTCTTTTCGAGACAACGTTATTGGGGAGAACCATTCCCTGTTTATTATAAAGGCGACACGCCTTATTTAGTGCCTGACGAACAATTGCCAGTTACCCTTCCGGAGGTGGATAAATATTTACCAACCGAAGATGGGGAGCCCCCTTTGGCAAGAGCAGAGGATGACGCTTGGAATGTATTTATGGGCGATCGCATGGAGCATAATACAATGCCAGGTTGGGCAGGTTCTTCATGGTACTTTTTGCGTTATATGGATCCGCATAATGCCGAAGCTTTTGTTTCGAAAGAAAAAGCGGAATATTGGAACCAAGTTGATTTATATATTGGAGGATCGGAGCATGCAACGGGGCATTTATTGTATGCCCGTTTTTGGACGAAATTTTTGAATGATATGGGATATATCAATTTCAATGAGCCGTTCAAAAAAATGATTAATCAGGGGATGATTTTGGGGAATTCGGCGTTGGTTAAAAGACTAGGAACCTACACTATTTTTCAAAACCCTAAAGATTCAGAGTTCATAAGTGATGCACCGCATTTTATTATTGAATCACACAAATCCAGATATTACCTTGAAGAATTGGATATCCCTGGACAAACACCAATCTTAATTAGTCACGATTTGTGTGTAAAATCCGAGACTGATTGGGGAATGGAATCATCTACTATTCACGTGGATGTTAATTTTATAGACGGTAATGAATTAAATTTACAATTAGCAAATAACTGGCATAATGACTTTAAAAATGCAGTTTATATTTGTTCAGGAGGCTACTGGTATAAAAACAACTTTGTTAGAACAAATGAAAACGGAACAGATATTTTCACAATAAGTCATGAAGTTGAAAAAATGTCCAAATCAAAATTCAACGTTCAAACCCCAGATGACCTAGTAGAAAAGTTCGGTGCTGACACCTTACGCTGTTATGAGATGTTCTTAGGACCATTGGAGCAAGCAAAACCTTGGGATACAAAAGGGATTAATGGTGTGCACAACTTCTTGCGTAAGTTCTGGCGACTCTTCCATGATGCAGAAATTAATTTCGAAGTTTCAGATGCAGAACCAGACAAAGCAGCTTTAAAAACACTGCACAAAACCATCAAAAAAATTCAAGAAGATTTGGAGCGTTTTTCATTTAACACGGCCGTTTCAAACTTCATGATTGCGACCAACGAATTAACTGAACAGAAGTGTAATAACAAAGCCATTTTATCGGAATTATTGATTTTGGTTTCAAGCTATGCACCGCATATTGCGGAAGAATTATGGTCAAAGCTAGGTAATACTGAAAGTATTACGAAAGCGAACTTTCCAACATTTAATGCTGACTTTTTGGTTGAAGCTAATTTTGAATATCCCGTTTCGTTTAACGGTAAAATGCGTTTCAAACTTTCTTTGCCAACAGAAATGTCGGCAGCAGATGTTCAAGTAGCAGTGCTAGCTGATGATCAAGCCGCTAAATATTTGGATGGAAAAGCCCCTAAAAAGGTAATTGTGGTTCCTAAAAGGATCGTAAATATTGTGGTGTAATCTATTCGCTCACAAACTATTTCTTAATGAGTTGCGTTGTAATAAAAAAACGTACTTATGAAAGTATTCGGTTCTGTCGCATTAATCTAAAAACTGCATTATCTGCTCTATTTTTCT
>TARA_B110000037_G_scaffold131640_1_pt1 | contig 143352 bp, 139 predicted proteins | sample TARA_B110000037 | Tara Oceans TARA_B110000037 (sample SAMEA4397196) | marine metagenome | biome: Polar Biome; feature: [MIX] marine epipelagic wind mixed layer (ENVO:01000061); material: water (ENVO:00002006), including particulate matter (ENVO:01000060) such as... | depth... | reverse complement strand
AGCCAGCTAAGAAAGCCGCCAAGAAAAAGGTAGCGAAGAAGCCTGCTAAAAAAGCACCTGCTAAGAAGAAAACTGCTAAAAAAGGCGCTAAGAAGCGTAAGTAGTCAGTCTTAGAGTACACTAATTTCTAGAGCGGGAAGCCATTGTGCTTTCCGCTCTTTTTTTGTCTGCGGACCTAGCGCTTCCGGCTTTTACCTTGGTTGTAGCGCGCCTTCTTGCCACGTTTTGACGGCTTATCACCACGCAAGTGGTCGATTTGGTCTCGGAGCATTGCTGCTCTTTCAAACTTTAGATCCCTGGCTGCCGCGAGCATCTCCTCTTCGAGCTCAGCGAGCACTGTAGCGACATCTTCATCCCCTCTAGCTTCAGCGATGCTGATTGGATCTGCCGTCTTCTTTTGTCCGTAGTAGAGGCTTTGTTGTAGGCCGCGCTGTACCCCTTTCGGCGTGATTCCATGCTCTTTGTTGTGCGCAAGCTGTTTAACTCGACGGGATTGGGTGATATCAATCGTTTCTTGAATAGATTTTGTGATCACATCGGCGTAGAGCAGAACGCGCCCCTTCTCGTGGCGAGCGGCCCGCCCCGATGTCTGGACGAGGCTGGTCGTGCTTCTCAGGAAGCCTTCCTTGTCGGCATCAAGAATCGCGACGACGGCTACTTCAGGAAGATCGAGTCCTTCGCGCAGGAGATTGACTCCAATGAGAACATGGAACTCACCTGCACGGAGTTTGCGAAGGATCTCTACGCGCTCAATCGCGTCGATATCGCTGTGGAGGTATTCCACTTTGATCGATCGTTCGCGAAGGTAGGTTGCGAGATCTTCTGACATCCGCTTTGTCAACGTGGTCACGAGGACGCGTTCGCCGTTCTTCACTGCCGCCTGCGATTCGGTAATAAGATCTTCTACCTGCCCCTTAATTGGACGTATTTCGAGGGTGGGGTCGAGTAGGCCGGTGGGCCTAATGACTTGTTCAGCGACAACGTCCGATAGTTCTATCTCGGTCTTCGCCGGAGTGGCGGAAACGAAGAGCGTTTGCCCAGTTATTTCGCTGAATTCCTCGCTTTTTAAGGGGCGATTATCGAGTGCACTAGGCAGCCGAAAGCCGAAGTCGACGAGGCGCTCTTTGCGCGAACGGTCACCCTTATACATAGCACCGATCTGCGGTAAAGTAACATGACTTTCATCGAGAATGATCAGGTAGTCGTCGGGAAAGAAGTCGAGAAGACAGAAGGGACGTTCCCCCGGACGGCGTCCCGAAAGATGGCGTGAGTAGTTCTCGATTCCCTGGCAAAACCCCATCTCTCGCAGCATTTCGAGATCGTATTGGGTTCGCATTCGAATGCGCTGGGCTTCGAGCAGGCGGCCGGTGCTCTCGAACTCTGCAACGCGCTCTTCCATCTCCTTCGTGATCTTACTGATGGATTGGTCGATCTTTGCTTTGGGAGTGATGAACTGGTTAGCGGGGTAGAGGTGAAAGTGCTCAAAGTTGGCACCGGTTTCACCCGTGAGCGGGTCAAGTTCGCGAATCGACTCCACTTCATCACCCCAGAACTCCACCCGAATGGCGCTTTCCATGTAAGCGGGGAAGACGTCGACGGTTTCCCCCCGCACGCGAAAACACCCGCGGGCAAACTTGATGTCATTGCGCTCGTAAAGATTCTCTACGAGTCGGCCGAGAAAGCTATCCCTTCCAATATCAGCCCCGATTTGGATCGGAATCATCATCTCCTTGAAGTCGTCCGGAGAGCCCAAGCCATAGATACAGCTCACACTCGCTACGACGACAACATCGCGTCGTGAGATGAGTGCACTCGTAGCAGAAATTCTCAGCCGCTCGATATCATCATTAATCGATGAGTCCTTCTCGATAAATGTATCCGTCGCGGGGATGTAGGCTTCAGGCTGGTAGTAATCGTAGTAAGATACGAAATATTCGACCGCGTTTTCGGGAAAGAAGGCTTTGAACTCGCTGAAGAGCTGCGCTGCGAGCGTCTTGTTATGCGACATTACAAGGGTAGGGCGTTGCAGCTGGGAGATGACATTCGCCATCGTAAACGTCTTGCCACTACCCGTGACACCAAGGAGCGTTTGGTATTTATTACCTGCCTTAAGCGAGCGTACAAGGTCTTCGATTGCGGTGGGTTGATCACCCGTCGGCTTGTAATCGGAATGTAGCTTAAAGTCCATTACGCGGGATGCTCAACGCGCGTGTCGTCGTCTTCAAATACGCTGCGATCGAGTTCGCCTTCACTCTTCGCTACGATGCAGGAGACAGCGCAGTCGCCGGTGACGTTGACCGCGGTGCGGATCATATCGAGGAGGCGATCGATTCCGATGATAAGTCCAATGCCTGCGACAGGCAGACCGACTTGCTGGAGCACCATCGCGAGCATGATTAAGCCAACTCCTGGGACGCCTGCCGTGCCAATCGAAGCGAGGGTGGCAGTTAGAATGACGGTGAGGAGCTGCCCCACGCTGAGATCGATGCCGTAAACCTGCGCGATAAAGATCGTCGCGACGCCTTGCATGATCGCAGTGCCGTCCATGTTGATCGTTGCTCCGAGAGGAATGGAGAAGGATGCGACGGACTTATTGACGCCGAGGCGCTGCTCAACCGTTCGCAGGCTGATCGGAATGGTCGCGTTACTCGAGGCGGTGGAAAAGGCGAAGAGCTGCACCTCACGCATGTTCTTGAGAAAGGTGACCGGGCTCAGCCCACTGAGGAGCTTGAGGATCGTCGGGTAGGTCACCGCGGCGTGGAAGATGAGAACCGCTATTACGAGAACGAAGTATTTGAGTAGTGGGACGAAGGCACTGAAGCCTTCAGTCGCAAAAGTGCGCGCGATGAGCGCGAAGACGCCGTAGGGCGCGACTTGCATGACGATCCAGACAAGCTTCATCACGATTTCGTTGAGATCGTTGACGAAGCTGAGAATGCGTCGCCCTGCCTCGCCAGCCATTGTGATTGAAAGGCCGATCAGGACAGCAAAGACGATGATAGGGAGCATATTTCCCGAGGCCATCGCATCAAAAACGTTCTTCGGAATGATGTTGATAAAGACCTGCACGAGCGGCGGGGCTTCTTTCGCGGTGAAGCTGATCGTGTCGTCCTGAGGGAAGCCCGCTCCGGGCTTGAAGATCAAGGCCGCGCCCATTGCAAAGGAGATCGCGAGCGCGGTGGTGAAGAGGTAAAGTATCAGTGTCTTGAGCCCGATGCGTCCAACCTTGGCGATGTCTTCCATCGCAGCGGTTCCGCTGATGAGCGAGACGAGGACAAGGGGGATGACGATGACCTGCAGGAGGTTCACGAAGCCACGTCCGACGAACTGAAAGATTCCGTTGGTTAGCCAATCACTGATGAGAGCCTGCCCTGAGTCACCCACAGCGTGGGTCGAGATGAGTTTTAGTAAAACCCCGATCGCAATCCCTGCGACCATACCGATCAGTATGCGGATCGTGAGTTTCTTGCCGGAGTCGTCTTTGATTTGATCAGTAGTCATGGTGTTGGGGCGGGGATGGAGGTCGGTTTGCTGGGGTAAGAACTACGACTTACGAAGGTGAGCGCAAAGCATTCATCCTCTTTGACGATCAGTGAAGACTGAAAATCAGGTCTAGAGTTCGAACTCGGTAACGATGGCTAATTCTTTTTCCTTTGCTGAGAGGGGAGTCGGGCCTACGCTGTTCCCACAAAATCCATGATTATTAAACCTCGTATCCGCGGCTTCGTATGCATCACGGCACATCCCGAAGGTTGTGCTGCTCACGTCAAAGAACAGATTGCCCACGTGCAATCGAATGGTCCGATCAAGGATGGCCCGAAAAAGGTCCTGATTCTCGGCGCATCGACCGGCTATGGATTGGCTTCGCGGATCACCGCCGCTTTCGGTTCAGGAGCTTCGACTCTGGGAGTGTTCTTCGAGCGCCCCTCCTCGAATGGCAAACCTGCCTCCGCTGGCTGGTATAATTCCGTCGCCGTAGAAGAAGAGGCGAAGGCAGCGGGTCTCTACGCGAAGTCTTTGAATGGAGACGCCTTCTCCGATGAGATGAAGGCGAAAGTTGTTGAGACAATTAAAGAGGGAATGGGACAAGTTGATCTCGTTGTTTACAGTCTCGCTTCTCCGCGCCGGACCGATCCGGTCTCGGGCGAAACTTACCGCAGCTCGCTCAAGCCCGTCGGCGAATCTTTTACCGCGAACAACCTCGATACAGACAAAAAGAGTGTTTCGCCGATCACGATCGAGCCTGCGACCGAAGACGACATCCTCCAGACTACGAAGGTCATGGGCGGGGAAGACTGGGAGCGTTGGATCGATGTGCTCGAAGCTGGCGGTGTTTTGGCCGAAGGCGCGACGACCTGTGCATACGACTACATTGGACCTCAAGTCACTTGGCCCGTCTACCACCACGGCACAATTGGTGCCGCGAAGAACCACCTCCGCGAAACCGCTGCGAAGATCGATGCGCGTCTAAAGGTCAACCGTGGCCGTGCCTTCGTTTCAGTGAACAAGGCTGTTGTTACCCAAGCGAGCTCGGCGATTCCGGTCGTTCCGCTCTATATTTCGATCCTCTTCAAAATCATGAAGAAGATGGATATCCACGAAGACTGTATCCAACAAATAGATCGCCTCTTTCGTGAGCAGCTCTACGGCGACGGGTATTTGAAATTTGATGACATGGGCCGCGTCCGTGTTGACGATTGGGAAATGCGCGAAGACGTGCAAGCAGCGGTCACCGAAATTTGGCCAAAGGTCACGACCGAAACGATCGACGACTACACCGACTTCGACGGCTACCAAGAAAACTTCCTCAAGCTCTTCGGTTTCGGCCTCCCCGGCGTCGACTACGCCGCCGAGACAGAACCCGAGCGCGATTTGCTGGGGTAGCTCAATTAGGGATGGCTAACCACGAAGAGCTCGAAGGACACGAAGAAAAGAACTTTGAGCCTATTTCCCGTCGTGTGATTGGTTGTGCCATTGAGGTGCATAGAGTGTTAGGGCCCGGGCTTCTTGAGTCGTCTTATCAAAGCTGTTTAAGTCGGGAGCTTGAGCTTTGTGGTATTGAACATGAGATTGAAGCTGGGTTACCGATTACATATAAAGGTGTTACTTTGGATTGCGGCTATCGAGTCGATATCTTGGTCGGTCGAGAGTTAATCCTCGAACTCAAGAGCGTGAAGAAAGTTGATCCTATTCATGAGGCTCAACTCCTCACTTATATGAAATTATCCGGTATTCGATTAGGATTCATTCTCAATTTTAATTTATCGAAACTCAAAGATGGTATGAAACGCTATGTCCTTTAGATAGTGATTCTTCGTGTCCTTCGTGCTCTTCGTGGTAATCAATCTTTAACCAAAAACGCCGCCTTCCATTACGGAGGGCGGCGTTTCTTTTAAATCAAACGACTGCTGTGTTTGGTTGGACTACGGGGTCCAGACCTTGAGCAGTGTATCAGCGATCTCACTCGGTGTTGGGGAGACGGCGATGTTGGCGGCTTCGAGGGCGGCTATCTTGGAAGCAGCGTCTCCGGAACCGCCACTGACGATCGCACCGGCGTGGCCCATGCGGCGTCCTGGAGGCGCGGTTGTTCCCGCGATGAAGGCGGCGACGGGCTTCGTGACGTTGTCCTTGATGTAGGCAGCAGCTTCTTCTTCTGCAGTGCCACCGATTTCACCAATCATGATGATGGCATCTGTATCTGGATCTTCGTTGAACATGCGGACGGCGTCGATGTGGCTGGTGCCATTGATAGGGTCACCACCGATGCCGATGCAGGTGCTTTGGCCCTGTCCGCGAACGGTGAGCTGGTAAACAGCTTCGTATGTCAACGTGCCGGAGCGGCTGACAACGCCGACGCGTCCTGGTTTTGCGATGTAGCTCGGCATGATGCCAATGTTACATTCGCCGGGCGTCATGATGCCCGGGCAGTTCGGCCCGATAAGGCGTGTCTTCGACTTCCTGAGGGCGTCTTTGACGATCGCCATGTCGCGAACCGGAATGCCTTCGGTGATGCAAAGGATGAGCTCGATTCCGGCATCGATCGCTTCGAGGATGCCATCGGCAGCGAACGGTGGCGGCACGAAGATGACGCTGGTATTCGCGCCGTGTTCGGTGACGGCTTCTTTAACTGTATTAAGAATCGGAATACCTGGGGCGAAGCTTCCGCCGCCTTTTCCAGGTGTGACGGCCGCAACATAGTTGGTGCCGTATTCGATGTTTTTATTTGCGTGCTGGCTACCGAAATTACCGGTGATACCTTGGCCGACGACGCGTGTTTCTTTTCCTACGAGGACTGACATTTTAAATTTTCTCCGCGTTTCGGGTTAGTTTTTAATGGCTGCGACTTCAGCGACGATTTTCTCGGCGGCATCCGCGAGGCTATCTCCAGAGGTCAGCTTCAGGCCGCTTGCAGCGAGGAGCTTTTTACCTTCTTCGACTTCGTTGCCTTCGAGGCGAACAACGAGAGGAACCGTGATCTCAACGTTTTTCGCGGCTGCGATGACGCCTTTCGCGATAACCGCGCAACTCATGATCCCACCGAAGATATTCACGAGGATACCTTCGACCTTCGGGTCGCTTAGGATAATTTTAAAGGCTTCCGTGACCGCGGCTTCATTTGCACCACCACCGACATCGAGGAAGTTGGCTGGGCTGCCGCCGAAGTGCTTGATGATGTCCATCGTCGACATCGCAAGGCCGGCACCGTTGACGAGGCAGGCGATGTTTCCGTCGAGGGCGATGTAGCTTAAGCCGTGTTTGCCGGCTTCGATTTCCTTCGGGTCTTCCTCAGCGAGGTCGCGGAGGGCGAGGATATCGGGCTGGCGGTAGAGGGCGTTGCTGTCGAAGCCGACTTTGGCGTCGAGTGCTTCGATGTTCCCCTCGGGAGTGGTGATGAGCGGGTTGATCTCAACCATCGCGCTGTCTTTCTCCCAGTAGAACTTGTAGAGGCCGTTGATGATCTTCGAAAAGGTCTTTTGCTGCGCCTTGTCTGTGAACCCGAGGCCGAAAGCAAGCGTGCGCACGTGGTGTGGCATGATGCCAGCGGCGGGATCGACGAGAACAGAGATGATTTTCTCCGGGGTCTCTTCGGCGACGGCTTCGATGTCTACGCCGCCTTCAGTCGAGGCGATGATGACGGTCTGGCTCGTCGCGCGATCCAGTGTCATGGAAAGGTAATACTCGTGCTCAATGTCGCGGGGCTCCGTGAAATAGACCGTCTGCACTTTGCGACCAGCAGGACCGGTCTGGTGCGTGACGAGCGTGTTGCCGAGCATCTTGCCTGCGAGCTCTTTGGCTTCTTCGCGAGTTTGAGCGAATTTAACGCCGCCCTTGAAGCCGTCTGTGAAGGTGCCTTTGCCGCGTCCACCAGCGTGAATCTGGCTTTTGACGACGACAGGGCCGTCTTCTAACTCTGCTAATGCAGCGTCGACTTGATCTAGGCTGGTAACCGCTACGCCTTTCGCGACCGGTATCCCATATTGCGCAAAAAGTTCTTTTGCTTGGTATTCGTGAATGTTCATGGAGAGCTCTTGAGACGAGTGCTGATGCTAAAGGAGGCGTCTGAACTCCCACTGTTCAATCATTTATTGTTATAATGAATGAGTCCGAGCAGCAACAGGTGGAAGTAGTCATGATAATGCAGCGGAGATCGCTGCTTTTTGGAGCTCACAAATTTCGCCGATGCCTTTGCGGGCAAGGGCGATAAGGGCGGTGAGTTCGTCGTCGCTGAAGGTCGCTTCTTCGCCGGCCGATTGCAGTTCTACGAAGCGTCCGCCACCGGTCATGACGACGTTGGCATCGACTGAGGCGTCGCGGTCTTCAACGTAGCAAAGGTCGAGCATCGGCGAGCCTTCGACGACGCCTACGCTAGTGGCTGCGACGAGATCAGTAAAGGGACTCTCGGCGAGGTCGCCTGCGGCGATGGCTTTCTGGATCGCGATCTCGACAGCGACGTAGGCGCCAGAAATAGCGGCGGTGCGTGTGCCCCCATCGGCTTGAAGCACATCGCAGTCGATCCAGAGGGTGTGGCCGGGGAGTTTTTTGAGGTCGGCGACGGCGCGCAGGCTTCGCCCGATGAGGCGTTGAATTTCGATCGTGCGGCCATCGGCCTTGCCTCGAGTGATGTCGCGGGCTTTGCGGTCGAGGGTCGAGTAGGGGAGCATGGAATACTCGGCGGTCATCCAGCCACCTTGAACGCCTTGGTCGCGCATCCAGCGAGGAACGCGTTTTTCGAGGGTTGCGGCGCAGATAACCTGCGTGTTACCACAACTGATAAGCACTGAGCCGCTCGCATTCGGCGCGATGCCTGGCTGCATTTTGATCGGCCGGAGAGCGTCGAGCGTGCGCCCGTCTTGACGAGGGTGGTGGGTGGTGTCTGACATTGGAATGTAGGGTGCGGTAGCTGTTGTAGTGATGGCAAGGGTTGCTAGCTTTAAGCTCCGGTTTCACACACTTTCGCTCCATATGTGTAAAAGCGGTTTCCAAACGGTCGATGCTTGCAAAAATTGTTCGGCTTCCGATAAGTAGGTGCAGAACCTTTCGGTCGATCAAATCACAACATAGATGAAGAACTTAACTGTCTCCTTAGCATTCGTTTTAACAGCGGTTTCTGTGCACGCACAGAGCTACGACTTTATGAGTGCATTGAAGAGCGTTAAGTATGTGCAAAGAGGAGCGAACGTCGTGGTTGTCGATCCACGGCCAGCGGATAACGTCTATGGGGGCGACACTCACGAATTCTATTTCGATTATAACAGTGCTTCCCAGTATTATCAGGTAGTTCGATATATCCACTTAATAAGGCCAGACTATCGATCGGGATCATATATGACTTCCATCCCCCGTTGATCCATGAATAGCCCCCTAAAATTTCGCCTCCTAGCGGCTTCCCTGTATCTAGTTTCAAGCTCGGTTGCTTTGACGCCGAAGGGCGGACCGACGTCTTTTGGACTGAAAACGTTGAAATCTGCCTGAGGGGTCTATTAACCCTACTCATAATTTATGAGTATAAACCTTTCAGACCCAGAAGCGAACGGCCAGGCGAAGGACGGCTTCGACGCCATTCCTCAAGACATTCTAGACCGCCTAACTCGGGTAGATATGCCCAAGGTCAAGGGCATCGGCCCGACAGACGAGACGATGGAAATAGGCGAGCTCACCGTTCCAGTCTACAAGTGCGAAGCGCTGGTGCTGGGAACAGGTGCCGCAGGGATGCGCGCAGTGGTTGAGATGCATCGTCGCGGCGTCGATGTGCTGGCCGCGAGCACAGGGCTTTTCTCTGGGACATCGGCCTGTTCCGGCTCAGACAAGCAAACGCTTTACACCGCCAGCACCGACTACAAGGGCGATAACTTTCTGAACTACGCGAAGGGTCTCTGTGGAGGCGGGGCGATGAATTTCTCGACCGCATACGTCGAGGCGGTCGGATCAATTGATGCTCTAGGTGGGCTTCAATTCATGGGCTTGCCGCTCCCTTGCGATGATCAAGGTGCGATTCTTCGTTACCAGACGGACCACGATGAAGCTGGTCGCGCAACAAGCTGTGGCCCGCGCACGTCGAAGCTGATGGTGAAGGTTCTCTTTGATGAAGCCCTAACCCTCGGAGTGCGCATTCTCCCAAGCTGTAGTGGCATACGCGTTGTTAAAGAAACCGTTGATGGCCGCGAACGCGTCTGTGGAGTCATCGCGCTGCACCGTCCAGAAACTCGGAATCCGTATGGCCTTATCTTCATCCAGTGCGAAGACCTCGTTATTGCGATGGGTGGACCGGGTGAGCTTTACCGTGATAGTGTGTATCCACATCACTGCTACGGTGGACTAGGAATCGCACTCGAAGCGGGCTTAGGTCTGTGCAACGTGACCGAAAGCCAGTTTGGCATCGGCACTCCTCGCACTTCTTTCCCTTGGAATCTTTCGGGGACCTACGTGCAGGTGATGCCTCGCGTTTACTCGCTCGATGCCGAAGGAAACGAACACCACTTCCTTGCCGATTATTACCGCACGACGCGCGAGATGGTATCGAATACCTTCCGAAAAGGGTACCAGTGGCCCTACCACTCGACGCGCATGCTCGACTATGGTTCGAGCCTATTTGATCTTGCGGTCTATCTTGAGTACCAAGCTGGACGCACTGTCCATCTAGACTTCCTGCGCAATCCCGAGCCGGTAAATGAAGGTGAAGAATTTTCACTCGATGACCTCGATCCGGATGTGAGGTCGTATTTGGAAAACAATGAAGCCTTATTCGAATTGCCGATTGATCGCTTGAAGCGGATGAATCCACTCGCGATCGAACTCTACAAGATGCATGGCACCGACGTGACGAAGGAACCGCTCGAATGTGCGATGAACAACCAACACATGAATGGCGGCATCCTCATCGATGACTGGGGCCGGACAACGCTTTCAGGCTGTTATTCAGTCGGCGAGGCTGCGGGCAGTCACGGTGTGACACGTCCCGGTGGTGCGGCGCTCAACTCAGGTCAGGTCTTCGGCAAGCGTGTTGCCGTTGCGATCAAGCGATCACGCCTCAATCGGCCTAAATTTAAGCCGAGTGATGATGCGATCTCCTCGGCATTGTCCGCCACCTTGAAGGAAGCGGATTCTTTTGTGGGTAATGAAGGCGGATTAAAAATCAATGCCGTGAAGACCGAAATCCAGGCGCGCATGAGTGAGAATGCTGGCATCATCTGTACCGCCAAAGCAGTGAACGATGCACTTGAAGAGGCTAAGGCATTGCATGCGACGGTCGCGGACAAAGGGCTCACGGTGTCATCTCCCGCTCAAGTCGCCCAAGGTTTCCGCTGGAGACAAATGGCAGCAGCATCAGAAGCTGTTTTGACTGTTCTCGACTACTACATCGCAAACGGTGGCGGAAGTCGTGGAGCACGGGCGATATGCTCCGACGAAGGCACGCAATGCCCAGAGGGTCGTAATATTGATCTTAGCCGCTTCCGTTTCATTGAGGAGCAGGGAAAAGATAAATCCGAGAAGCTTGTTGTAAGTTCCAAGGGAGATGAGTTTGTCATCGAGACAATACCCGTCGATCTGACGCCAGAAGTTGAACGTGAGTTCTTCGAAAAAGGCTGGGGCCCATACCTGATCAAGGAGGGGTAGACCCTTAGGCAATTATGGCGGTCTGCGTCTCCGTCACCTCGTAGATCAATTCCTCGCCGGACAAGTAGTGCTCCAGTTCCTCAAGCATGCAGTGGCCCATGCGGTGGCATTCTTTATCAATGGAACCCGCAATGTGTGGAGTCAGAATTACATTCGGGAGGGTGTGGAGCTTAGAGTCCGCGGCCGGTGGCTCAGGCCATGTGACATCGAGTAGAGCAGTGAGATCAGTCCGTTTTTCGAGCGCGGCGATCAACTCTGGTTCGTTGACCACGGCACCACGAGCGGTGTTTATCAAGGTCGCGTTGCTTGGCATAGACTCGATGAGATCGCCAGTGATCATGCCTGCCGTAGAATCGAGCCAAGGAGTATGTAATGAGACGACTTGAGATCGTTGAAAGACTTCCATAAGGCTAACTTTTTCGACGCCGATTTGAATAGCATCATCGTCGCTGAGATAGGGGTCATAGGTGATGAAACACAGGTCGGTGTGTTCTAAGCGTTTGAGGATTAGGCGAGAAATCGCGCCCATCGAAACGAGCCCTGCTGTTGTCTGAAACGCGCCGGGGCCACTCAATCCTTTCGCAGTGAAATCTTTACGCTCTCGGGTGAGCTGAGCGCAGCGAAAGAACTGCTTGAGCGAGAGGTGAATGAGTGAAGTCGTGAACTCGGCAACGGGAATAGCATTCATCGCTGCGGCACTGTAAACACGGATGCCACGCTTCCAAAATTCAGGAGTGACGAAATATTTGATCGTTCCAGCACCATAGAATACAGCTTCAATCTTCGGAAACTTCGAAAGTAGTGAAGAATCAAATACGGAGCTCCCCAGCTCGATAAGATGATTTCGACATTTGCACCGAGTTCGGGGCCAGCATCAAGGTCGGCGACGGCGTAGGTCTTTGCTGAAAGATCGAGGATCGAGCGCAACTGATCAACCGTCTCCGAATCGAAGACCCGCTCGATGTTCCGCTTGAATTTGTCGTCACTGACTAGAAAAATGGCTGTTTTAGGCATGGGAGGAAAAGGATGAATGTTGAATACTGAGTGATGAATAAGGGGCTATTTGCAGGCGGTTTTCTTGTTCATCATTCGTGTAACGCATCATTCATCTTTATTAGGCTTAGGTTCGGTCCACTTGTCGTGTTCTTTGATCAGGTCGGTGAGGGCTTCGACGGCTTCAGTCGCGGGGATGTGAAATTTGACGCACTCTTTGCCAACATATAAATTAATTTTTCCAGGTGCACCACCGACGTAGCCGAAGTCTGCATCTGCCATTTCACCGGGGCCGTTAACAATGCAGCCCATCACGGCGATTGTAACCCCTTTGAGGTGACCCGTAGCGGCGCGGATGCGCTGGGTTGTGCTTTGTAGATCGAAGAGTGTGCGCCCACAGCTCGGACAGGCGACGAACTCCGTCTTAGTAGAGCGTGCGCGTGCGCCTTGAAGAATATTGTAAGTAAGTGTAACCGCTTGTTGAGGATCTTTCACTGTCTCGACGCTGACAATATCGCCGATGCCGTCGCAAAGAAGCGCACCCGTGAGGATGCTTGCTTCTAGCAGTTGATCGCCAAAGTAGGGCTTGGCGGCTGGATTGCTGCCTGGGGTATTGCGTATCCAGATGGGAGAAGTGAGACCAATAGCGTCGATCGTCTCGGTGAATTGTCGATAGCGTCCCAAACTATGGATACGGTCGATAGCATGGCGGGCATCGAATGTGAAGATAAGGCGCTCGCTCGGGGCGCCAGAGAGGACGGCTGAAAGTTCGGAGATGACTTCTGGTGTCGTGTCGAGGGCTAGGACGAGGTCATGCTCCGTGACGTAGCGGATGAGGTCTCCAAGAAGCTGAGTATTCTCGGATGTGGGCGCAATAAGGAGCGCATCGCGCGTTTTCCCTGCCCAAGGTGTAGGCAGTAGTTCGCGGGCATCGTCGTTGCTCAGTTGCCAGATGATGAAATCGACTCGGGTGCGGTAGCTGCCTGTGAGTTGACTGATTTGCGAAAGTCCACCGTGGAATCGCGTATCGATCAGAAGTCCTTCAATCTTCGCGTCTCCAAGCTTCTTTTGTAAGTCTGAAAGATCGATGATGTCGCGAGCCTGATAGACGACCCGCGGTGGCTCAAGAGGTCCAATTGTCGATTTCTCTCCGAGTGTGATCGATTCTACTCTGCGTTGTTGATAGGTGTAAGGATCGATTGGGTCCGGCGCTGTGCGCGGCGCGCTGTCTAGCCACATTGCCATCGCTTTGTCCGCGAGATCACGGGCGACGGGTAGTTCGTGGACAGGATCTTCGGTAAGTGAAACACGAATGGTGTCGCCGAGCCCATCATTGAGCAGGCTTCCAATGCCGATAGCACTTTTGATCCGAGCGTCGTCACCATCGCCAGCCTCCGTCACCCCAAGGTGAAGAGGGTAATGCATGTCCTCAGCCAACATCTTTGAGACGATGAGGCGATAGGCCTGAATCATGACCTTCGGATTACTGGCCTTCATCGAGAGGACGATGCTGTGGAAATTGTGACTCCCGGCGATGCGTAGAAACTCTAAGGCGCTCTCAGCCATGCCAAGCGGTGAATCGCCGTAGCGGTTCATGATTCGGTCGCTCAGGCTGCCATGGTTTGTGCCGATGCGCATTGCGCGCCCTAGCTCTTTGCAGCGCAGGACAATTGGAGAGAAGGCTTCGTGGAGGCGCTCGATCTCTTCATCGTATTGAGAATCTGAATACTCGCGTTGAGCGAATTTCTTTTTGTCGGCGTAGTTGCCTGGATTGATCCGAACTTTCTCGACCCACTTTGCGGCCTCCATCGCGGCGGAGGGAAGAAAGTGAATGTCCGCTACGAGGGGGATGTCTCCAAAACCAGCAGAACTGAATTGTTCGCGAATGCCTTCGAGTGCTTCAGCCGCTTTGACGTTTTGCGCGGTAACGCGGATGATCTCGCAACCGGCTTCGGCGAGCTGGATAGACTGTTTGACTGTAGCCTCAATGTCCAAAGTCGGGGTTGTCGTCATCGACTGGATACGTATCGGATTTCCCCCTCCGATTCCGACACTGCCAATCTGAACGGCACGCGCGTCGCGGCGAATTGTCGTGAAACGTGAGCTGCAGTAAGGAGACGTCATTTGAATGATGAATTTTGAATGATGAGTGATGAATGAGTGCTCACGGGATAGTGGAAACATTCACCATTCTCGTAATTAATCATTCATCATTTGATGCTGTTGTAGCTGGGAAACTGATTTCGAAAGGCTCGGATGTCGCAGCTGCTTCAGGCTCATCGCTGATCCCTTGGCCGATCCGACGAACATCGAAATAGGTGATGTAGACGACCATCCCGAGGAGGCAGATCGCCATGCCGTTTTGGAGTGCGATGATGACCCTCGCTGGGACGGGTTTACCAATGAGCTTTTGTATCGTGGCGATGACGATGTGACCGCCGTCAAGAATTGGGAGAGGGAGTAGATTGACGACTGCTAGGTTCACGTTGATCAGGACCACGAGATAGAGAAGCATCAGAAAACCTTGCTCGGCGGTGATTTTGAGGGCGTTTAGAATTCCGACAGGGCCATTTAGGTTACGAAGGCCGACATTACTGCTGGGGCTCAGGAGGGCATCGAGAGTCCGATAGGTGAGTGTGACGATGTTCCAGACCTGCTTGTGGGGAGGGATCTTGTTGTCGGTGGAAAATGTAGTAAAAAACCTGACACCGATCATCGGCGCCATATCACCAGCGGCACTAACAGGAATCGTTATGGGGACGATCGGCATTTCCAATGTAAGCTCGCCCCGCTTTATCGTCATGATGAATTGCTCGTCAGGATTTTTCTGAACTTGGCTGATAAGACCTGACCGGTTGTAAATCGCCTCACCATTGATTGCGATGATTTCGTCGTCGCTCTGCAGGCCTGCTTGCTCCGCCGGACTATTAGTATATGCATAATCCACAACGACGGGATCCTGTGTCATGATTCCGACTTGGCGGATTTTTTCGAGGCCACCAACGGTGGGGATGATGGATGCGGATTGTTGCTCTCCGTCGCGGAGATACTCGACCAAGACTCGCGGGTTACCGCTTTCATCACGGTCGCTGCCCATGAGGATGCTTGTAAAGATGTCGTCGAAGTTGGCTACGGTGCGCCCATCGACAGATTGAATGTCGTCCCCGGGCCGGAGCCCAGCGGCGTAGGCTGGACCGGGAATTGTGATGTCATCCTCCGTCGTGATTTCTTCGGCGACATACCCGAGAACGGTTGAGTCCTGCCACGCTTCACGCGGGATCCCTGTTTGCCATAGGATGGTCCCGAGGCAGAAAGCGAAGATGACGTTGAAGACGGCGCCGGCGACAGCCACGACGACTTTATCTGTCCATGAGAGTTTGGGAAGCGCCGCTGCGTCATCGTCTGGAGTCCCTTCGACAACTTTCATGTCTGTCATTTGCGGGAGCATGACATAGCCGCCGAGAGGGATGGCGGAGAGACGCCACTCGACGCCGTGCTTATCAGTCCATCCGAAGACGCGCGGTCCCATGCCGATGGAGAAGCGCTCAATCTTTAGTCCGCGCCATCGAGCGGCGAGGTAGTGTCCCATTTCGTGAATGAAGATGGAGAAACTGAAGAAAAAGAAGGCGAGGAGGAGACCCCATGGGCTGAGGATGACTTCGCGGAGGGCGTTAAGAAATTCCATAATTTGAAAGAAGGTTTTCGGCGTGGACGCGGACAGCGTCTTCGGCGGCGGTGAGCGTTTCTAGGTCTTTAGGAAGATCGGTCGAAACGCTGCTGAGAACATTGGAAATGAGCTCAGGAATGGCAAGGAAAGGGACTTCTTTGCGCAGGAAAGCGTTCACCGCGACTTCATTTGCAGTGCTGAAAATGGCGGCGGAAAAGTCATCGGCTGCCATCGCTTGGCGCGCGAGGTGAAGACATGGGAAGCGTTTTTCGTCGGGTGGGCTGAAATCGAGCTGAAGCGCTTGGGTGAAATCGATTGTCTCGAGGACGCCAGGGGCGCGATCCGGATAGAGCAGAATGTGCTGGATCGCGAAAGTCATCGAGGGAGGCGAGAGCTGAGCGAGGATCGACCCATCGCAAAACTCAACCATACTGTGGACGAGACTTTGAGGGTGAATGACGGCATCGATTTGATCGGATCGGACATCGAAGAGCCAGCGTGCTTCGATCATCTCTAGGCCTTTGTTTGCCATCGTAGCCGTATCGACAGTCACCTTTGGCCCCATCGACCAGTTTGGATGGCGGAGGGCTTCCTCGGGTGTGACGTCTTTGAATTTCTCCAGAGGCATCTCACGTAGCGCACCACCGGAAGCGGTGAGGAGGAGGCGACGAATGAGGCGTGAATCGGGGTTGCCTTCGAGGCACTGAAAGAGGGCGTTGTGCTCGCTGTCGATGGGGTAAACGCGTGCGCCACTTTTGCGAGCGGCTGCCATGACAAGGTGGCCGCCGATGACGAGTGTTTCCTTGTTCGCAAGGGCGATATCTTTTCCCGCCGCGAGGGCGGCGAGAGTTGGTCGCAAAGCGACGGTGCCGGTCGTGGCGACGAGGACAATATCGGCTTCGGGTAAAGTGGCGAGCCGCTCAAGTCCAGCGAGCCCCTCTTCACTATAGAGGCTGGTCTCGCGCACACCAAACTCGTTCGCAATGTCTGCGAGCGCTGCCTTCTGGCGGCCAGCGGCGATCCCGACGAGCTCTAGTCGATCGGGATGCTGGCGAATGACCTTTAGGGTGCTTTCACCGATTGATCCGGTTGCGCCAAGGAGGACGATGCGTCGGGGGGTAGGCATTTTAGAATGATGAGTGATGAGTGATGAATTTTGAATGACGGCATTGCATACGGCTTGAGTTAATCATCATTCGGGTAATGCATCATTCATCATTGAAATAGGTGGATTTGCGAACGGGTGACCGGTCCCGCGCTAGCTAACAATCGGGGCAAGGAGGGCGTAGCCGATCGGGGCAGCGAGGAGCATGGAGTCGGTGAGGTCGAACGCACCACCGATGCCTGGGATGAACTTGCCCGAGTCCTTCACCTTCGCTTCGCGTTTGATCGCGCTCTCAAAGAGATCTGCAGACATCGCGGCAATCGCGAGGGGGATAGCGATCAGGCCAGCGGCGAGGGGGCTCAGGCTATCCGGAAAGAGGCTGGGGAGGAAGGCAACGGTGCCCGCGCCGACAATGCAGGAACTGATGACGCCGCCGATGGCACCTTCTCGAGTTTTATTTGGGCTGAGGTTGGGCGCAAGGGGGGTTTTCCCAATTGCCATACCAGTGAGGAGTGCGCCGACGTCGGAGAATTTAGCAACGCCTGCTATCCAAATCGTGAGCGCTACACCTTGGGGGAGGAGGATTGTGCTAGTGAAAAACCCGAGGAGAAAAGGTCCCATCGTGATGCCGAAAATGGTGGCACCGATGCGCTGGAAGCTCCGTTTGTCGAGCGGTTCGAAAAGATGCGCAATAACGCTGCCTCCTACGCAGAGGGCGAGAAGGGTGCCGAAAGAAAAACCAAGCGCTGGCCCGTAATAGGCTCCGAGGCTGAGGAAGAGACCGAGGCTGAGGCCAGTCTTATGAGAGGACTCAATTCCCATGCGCCCGAGGAGCTGGTAGATCTCCATCTGAGTAAGGAATACCGCAAATACGATGAGGTAGACGGCGCCTGCGGGTCCAAAAACCCACGGCAGGCCAATCGTTAATAGCCATAGAATGGCAAAGCTAAGTATGCGTTGTTTCATCGTTGTGTGGTGAGGCGTTCGTTTTTCACCTGTTCACCGGTTTTTCCGTGGCGGCGCTCACGTTGTCGATAGGATTGAATCGCTGCCGCCAGATCTTCGACGCCGAACTCGGGCCAAAACTTCTCTGGAAAGAGATACTCAGCGTAAGCCGACTGAAGGAGCAGAAAATTGCTGATGCGCTGCTCGCCTGAAGTGCGGATAACGAGATCGGGGTCAGGAAGGTCTGCAGTGTAGAGATGGCTCGCGAAGGTTTCCCAATCGATCTTCTCGGGATCTACATCGCCCCGCTGACAGGCGAGGGCATAGCTCTTTACGGCGTCGACGACTTCGGTTCGAGAGCCGTAGTTGAGAGCGAGCGAGAGGTTCGAATCAGTGAAGTGGGCGGTGTCAGCGAGCGTTTGTTCGAGCTGCTTGCGAACGCGGCCCGGCATTTCTTCTAGCCGCCCGAGGACTCGGAGCCGGATTCCATTTTCTAGGAGGTTGCCTCGTTGTTTTTTTAGAAACTGCTCGAGCAGGTGCATCAGTGCCTCGACCTCGAGCCGAGGGCGGTTCCAGTTTTCGGCCGAAAAGGCGTAAAGAGTTAGAAAAGGCACGTTTAGGTCGCGGCAAGCGTTGACGATATTCTCGACGTTGCGGACGCCGGCGCGGTGTCCTTCGTTGCGCGCGAGGCCTTGTTTCTGCGCCCAACGACCATTGCCGTCCATGATGATGGCGACGTGCTTGGGATTCGGTCCTGTGTTTGCGTCTGGATTTTGACCCACGGTGGTTAAGTCGGAAGGACAGCGGGGCTGGAATCGAGCATAAAAGAATCAGTTCACTGAATCTTCATAGAGCCTTCAGCTAGCCTTCACGTTTGGTCTTCTTGCCAAAGCTCGGAGCGGGCAAAAATTGAGGTATTGCTAGAGCTCCTTCAATTCGGTCTCAGGTAAGGGCTGAGTGAGGCCCTTTGGGGTGAAGAGGCTGGGCTCAAGGGCGAGTCCGATGCGGGCGGCGTTAACGACTAGGCGGGTCCGGTCGCGGGTTTCGAGGTCAACGAGATCAAGGCGCCGGATCATCCATTGTTCATCGACTTTTTTTACGCTTCGAACGTCGAGGCGTCGAAGGGCGTTGCCGGTGCTGTCGAGGGTTTCGGTGCGAACAGCGACGTTAAAGTTAGCATCGACCGCGACACGAACGCCACCGATGGATTCAGCGACAGGGTCGTCGAGAGGAGGATAGAGGAGGAAAAAGTGGACTTCGCGACCTCGAAAGCGGCGGGTGCCCTCGTAGGCGTAGTCTGGCCAGTCGAGGAAGGGCATCATGAGGTCGAAGGGACTGAAGGTGAGCCCAGGGAGGAGAGGCTCAAAGAGGCTCTGGCTGAGGACGTCTTTGACCGTGGGTTCGTTCTCTCGGAGGTCGATTCTTGATAGGGCGGGGGCTGGCCGGCTCCACTGGAGGTATTTCAACACGGCCGTATCTGAGCCTTCGGGAATGAGGTCGATGCGTGTGCGCAGGCTTGGGCTGGCGTAGCCGGACAAAGTGCCGTCATAGCTGAAGCTGTCACCCCGGTAGGGCTCGTGAACGAGCGTGATCGAAAAAATGAAGTCCCCTCCGACGCGGAAGTCACGAAATTGCTCGATTACGCGCTTACCCTCGGTGGCATCGAGTTGGGTAGGGTTGCGGATCGACGGTGGCAGTCTCTTCGGTTGCGCAATGAGATCACCGGCGATAGCTGCCAGGAGAAGGATTAGAACTGGGAATCGGATCGACATCGTGAGGGCACAAAAAACCCGCCATGAGTTTGTCTCAGGCGGGTGGTAAAAGGTTCAATCGGACAGAAGTGCTAGTTCTGCTGTGACGGTGGTCCCGGAGTCTTTACTGGGTCGACCTGTTCGGCAGCGTCCTCAACTGCACCGACGACTTCCTCAGTCTTGGAGTCAACCGTAACGGAGATGTCAGCCGCAGCGGCTTGCGCGTCCTCAATAAGACTTGGGTCGCCTGCTGTGTCCGGAGCTTCGATACCTGCGCTCTCTTCCGTAGCGAACTCAGGAAGGGTGAGTGCCTCTGCTTCATCTGGCGTGCTATCAACGAGATAGAGCGCGTAGAGGAGGAGGGCGAAGACGAAGAATGTGATGCCTGACCACTTCGTCGCGCGAGTTAACACGTTGGTCGTTTCCGCACCAAAAGTTGATTCCGTTACACCACCACCAAAGGCGGCACCCATACCAGCATTGGCGTTTGGACGCTGCATAAGAACGACCAAACACATGAACAGTGTTACGAGGATGAGAACGAAAGTAAGAAAAGTTATGAAGATACCGAGCATGGCGATGTCTTGAGGAAAACGGGCCACTGTGCCTAGCTGGACAAGGACTTCAAGCACTGAATGAGTTTCCTTACGGGTATTCTGGAAAGGTTCGGAGTTTTATCTCGAAACTGTCGTCTTCGAATCGAAGGAGATAAGGATCATTCTCCAGGTTTCGGAGGTCGAATTTAGTGATCTCCTCTTCATCTTCTTGGTCGTCGTCTTCGGACTGACTCTCGATGATCAGTCCCGGATCATCGGGGCCATCAGCCGCGTCGAAAATCTGGCTAACGCGGCGCGCTTCAGGGAATAGAAACTCGCTCACAGCATCGACTTTACCGTCTGCTTTGAGGTATTCAATCCGCGTCGGGACGGCCATTTTCTTGAGTTCGTCGATGTAGCCCTGAACCCATTTTTTGCTCACATCGGAGCGATTTCCGAGGAGGAAGACATCGCTGAAGTGAAGGCACAGTTCGTAGTAGGCCTTGAGCTGAGGCTGCTCGCAGAGCAGCCCGCAATCGACGACGGTAAAGATACGGGCGAGCTCAAACTTTGTGGCCTGAAGAGCACCGGCAACGGCTTCGAGAAAAGGGCGTGGGTCTTCGCTCGGTGAGCAGAGGAGAAAGATCGCCTCATTGTCGCTTGCTTTGGCAGGAAGGGCTAAAGTGCCTCCGTCGCCAAACGCCCAGGATGCTGCACTGTCGGTTGTAGACGGGCTAGTCTCGGGAAAATAGATCGCGGCGGTTGCAGGATTTTCGAGGCCGTGCTGGCACAAGTAGTTCGCGAGGTCGCGCTGGGCATTGAGTTGAGATCCGAGGATGAGGTAGAGTGCAGTCACGGCTTCGAAAGGTTACTTACCTTAGGTCAATCTGGAGAAATCAAAGGATTCGTTTTGTGCTTTCTGGCGCATCCAGTGATCTAGCAGGACAAGCGAGGCCATCGCCTCGACGATCGGGACAGCGCGCGGGAGGACGCAGGGGTCATGGCGTCCTTTGCCTTTCAACTCAATTTCATCACCGGCTTTGTTTACCGTGTTTTGGGTCTGCATGATCGTTGCGGTTGGCTTGAATGCGACGCGGAAGTAGATCTCTTCACCATTGCTGATTCCGCCCTGGACACCGCCTGAACGATTTGTGGCGGTGCGGATTTTATCACCTTCTTTGATGAAGGCATCATTGTGCTCAGCGCCCGTGAGGTAGGTTCCAGCGAACCCGCTGCCAACTTCAAAGCCTTTGGTCGCTGGGAGCGAAAGCATCGCCTTGCCAAGATCTGCTTCTAAGCGATCAAAGACGGGCACTCCGAGCCCGACGGGAGTATTGCGAATGATACAACGAACAACGCCTCCAACACTGTTGCCTTCATTGCGCATCGCTTTGATGCGCTCAATCATACGTTCCGCAGTAGCGGGATGAGGGCAACGAACGGCATTTGCCTCAATCGTAGCGAGGCTGATCTCGCCCGAGAAATCCTCCGGCATAGCAATGTCTTGAATACGCTCGATGTAAGCGACGATCTCGATTGAGCCAGCGAGTTTGAGGATTTTGCGAGCGATTGCACCCGCAGCAACGCGCCCGATGGTCTCTCTCGCGCTCGAACGACCACCACCTTCAGCCATGCGTCGGCCGAATTTAGACTCGTAGGTGTAGTCTGCGTGGCTTGGGCGGAAAGCGAGTTTCATCTCGTCATACGCGCCCGGGCGATGGTCCTTGTTTTGGATATTCATCGCTATCGGTGTCCCGAGCGTCACGCCGTCATTCACTCCACTGAGAATGGTGACCGCGTCGGCCTCTTTCCTCGGAGTTGTGATGTCGCTTTGTCCGGGCCGCCGCCGATCGAGCTCAAATTGAATTTCTTCTGCCGTGATCGGAAGTCCTGGAGGGCAGCCGTCTAGGACCACGCCAACCCCGCCACCGTGGCTTTCGCCCCAGGTAGATATCCGAAAGAGTGTGCCAAAACTATTACCCATAGGAGAACAAGGGAATCGATCGCTCCATTCGGTGCAAGTTCTGAGCTTCGGATTGAGCAAATCAGTGCTCAAAAGCGCGCGAAAAGGTAAAAGTAATTTGCCAGCTGGCAGGAAGCACGTTGGATGAAGTTCTTATGCTTAGCCTCTGGCGTGCCCTCAGTCTGATTACCCTCTGTTGTGCTGTTGCGACAGCTCTGTCTGCGCAAACCGCTCCTTTAAAGACGATTGAGGAAGTATTGGCCGCCTTCCTTGAGGAAAACGGGGGCGAAGAGGGTGTAAATCAAGTGCGTTCGATCCGAGCTCGTGGGTCGATCACAATGAATGGAGAGAAGCGAGCGCTCACTCTGCTCAGAAAGCGCCCAAACCTAAAACGGATTACAGTGCATTTGGGCGATATGCGAATCCATCGCGGGTTCGATGGTGAGAACAGCTGGCGCATGCTCGAAGCCACAGATGGACGTAAGCAGGTGACGATTCTTGAGGGGGAGGAAAAAGAGCGCTTTGAATATGATCAGTCCATCTTTGGGCTACTTTTTTTGACGGCAGAAGATGGTGTTGAGCACAAACTTAACGGAGTTGAATATGTAGGTCGTATTCCTGCCTACGTTATAGAGTCGACTTATCTTGGCGACATGCGTCGTGCATACTTGGATTCGAGGACGCTTCGTGTCTTGAAATTCGAATACAAAACGGACTCAGATGGAGAGACTTCTGTCGTCGAAAAACTCAGCGATTATACGCGAGCAGGTAGAGTCTGGGTAGCGCGGAGGAGTGAACGATTTACGGATGGAGAGCCAAGTGGTTTTGTTGAGCTCGAGCGTATCGAAATCAATAATGGCGTCTTCGAGACGATCTTTAGTGTCCCACAGGTAGACTGATTGGATGAAGATCAGGAGTCTGGGCAAGGGGCTCAATCTGCCACAATGGCTCGCTTGGATGAGTCTCAGCGTATTGGCATGTGTCGCATTGGCGTATGTGATTCTTCACTACGCAGACTATCTGGCTAAGCAATGGGCTGAAGCAGCACTGTCCGAGCATGGGATCGAGTCTGAGATAGACATTCGTTGGGTTGGCCTCTCTGGAGCTGATATCGAGTCCATTGCTTTGAGGGGCGAAGGGTTTGATGCGCTTGCTGAAGATGTCTCGATGCGCTGGCGACCCCTTGAATTGGCCGATGACCGGCTGGATTCAGTTGAGATCGGGCAACTTTCGATGGCGTTCGATCTATCTGCTGAGAGCTATTTTTCGCGTTTGAATAAGACACCCAAAGGACCGCGTCTGTCTTTGCGAACAATCCATGGTTCATTTTTGCCCGTCGATTTCTCGCCATCCGTCGTATTGCCCGAGTCTGGTTGGCTTGAGCAGTGGTGGGCGTTTCCGCTAGACCGTCTTCTCGCTCACAATGTAGAGGTTGGAATCGATTTTGGAGATCATTCGATGGGCATGGACATCGAGTTGGACTTGTCGACCGTCGATGATCGTCGCCGTCTGAGTACGATGGGAAGTGGTGTCGATTTTGACTTTCAGTTTTTGCTTAATGACGAATCATCGACCCCCAAATGGCAGACGCAACTGTCATGGTCGGGACGACATCTCCTTGATGTTTGGGAGCAGATCTTGCCCGCACAACATGAGTATAGCGTGGAAACTAGATTGGGTCAGTGGCTTGATGACTGGGAGGCTTCGACGCTAGAATTAGAAGCACTGGTTGAGGGAGAAGGTTCTGATATCTCGGCGTATTCAGTATTGCTTGAGCAGGGCCCTTTTTGGGCACGCTCAGAAAAGGGTATTGAATTCCAGACGAATGGCCTTAGCGCAGGTGTCACACAGGAAGATAACCGTATCAAGCAGGCCGAAGTTGTAGTTGATTTTGAATACATCAGTTTCCTAGGTGGGCAAACGCGTCCGATGAAAGCGAGTGTATCAGGCGTCGATGGAAATCCGCTGCATATCGAGATGCCATCGGTCCGTTGGTCTCGAGCAGGCGAGATGGAGGTCGATTTTGCGATGCGGGCGTTCTTAAACCCAGAGGACAAGACAGCCGAAATCCAACTGTCTGTTCTGAAGGCCGCTTGGGGCAAGTGGTCGGTAAAACCGTTTCGCTGGTTTATGAGCCAGTCCGCTGGTGCTCTGTCTGGTCGGTTGAGTGCAATTGCGATCGAGCGTTTTCCGGATTGGATGCTCGCAAATGCCCGCTTCGATGAATCGCAAGAAGGTGTTTACACATACTCCGCGGATTTAGAATTCGTCTCAGAATCTCTGCGTTTATTGAGCCTTAATGGTAGCTTGAATAATCACTCGGATGCGTCTTTTGCGTGCGCCGCTGAAATTAGAGATACTGACGGCCTTCTCATCGGGTCGATTGAAAGTCAGATGGACGACGCTGGGCTGGAATTTGAGGGTGGAGGTCAATACTCACTGGACCAACTACGGCAGCACTTGCGCCCTTTATACTCCGATGCCGAAAGTGTTGTAGCGGAAGGGAAGCTTGAGTGGAGCGTAGCTGGGAAACCGCACCGCTTTTTCCCCTTCCAAGCTGAGGTGGGCCTAAAATTTGACGACTTGAATGTGCGTCTGGGAAAGGGAAACTGGCACTTAAGCGGGCTGTCATCGGCATTGAGCTTCCGAGCGGTTGGGCCGTTCCCCGCATCCAGCGGTGTGCAAGAAATCCGGATTGGAAAGATAACGAGCGGTCAGGACGCGATTGACGACGTTCTGATTCAGTTCGACTGGCTGACGCGTGATCAGCTGAAAGTGCTAAAAATCGAAGGCAATTGGATGGGTGGAAAGATATCGATTGCTCCCTTTGAATTGAATCTTCGCGAGCCACTCATTATTCACAGTGTACTTCGGTTTGACGGGATTGAGGCAGGGCGTCTTCTCGAAGATGCAGGGCAGATAGGCTTCAGCTTGGATGCACGCCTACACGGATCGGTGCCGATCTCCTATGCCCTAGGAAGTCAGCCGAAACTGAATAAAGGCACGCTCAGTCTTCAGTCTATCGATGATGCAAAACCTATTTTACAGGACAGCTTAAAAATCGCCGGACTGCTTGGCTTACCTGATATCGCAAACATCCGCGCGCGTATCGCAAAGGCGATCGAAAGTGACTTTCGCATTTACTCACTAGAAGTATCTCTATTTGACGCCGCATTTCCCGGACAACCCATTCGCGCCGTTCTGGTTGGCTCAGTCGTGAATGAGGATGTTGAGATCCCTCATTTTGAAATCGTCCAGTCTCACCGTGTCGATTCTGCCCTCAAGGGGTGGCAGAGTCTGCTTTTCTTCTTCTCGGGTGGAACTTGGGCGCCGCCGGAGTGATCGAGGCGGTTTAGTTTAGCGTCTGCTTTATGGCATCGACGACGTAGTCGATGTTCTTGTCTGTCAGTCCAGCGACGTTGATACGGCCGCTTTCGACCATGTAGACACCGAAGTCTTCGCGCATTTTGATCGCTTGCTCGCGGTTCAGTCCTGTGAAGGAGAACATGCCCCGTTGTTGCTCGAGAAAGGAGAAATCACGGCTCACGCCTGCAGCGGCCATTTTTGCTACAAATTGAGTCCGCACGCCGTTGATTCTGATGCGCATTGTATCTAGCTCCTCTTCCCACTGGGAGGTCAGCCCAGCGTCACCGAGGACTGCTGCGACGAGGTGTGCCCCATGGGCTGGTGGGTTAGAGTAGTTGACCCGAATGGAGGTCTTCAGCCGGCTAGCTACGCGGGTTGCTTCTTCTGAGTTTGTACAGGCGATGTGGATCGCACCGACACGGTCCTGATAGAGGCCGAAATTTTTCGAGAATGATTGTGCGAGGAAGAAGGGAACACCTGAGGCTGCCATTGTGCGCACGCCTTGTGCGTCGGTATCGAGTCCCTCACCGAAGCCTTGGTAGGCGCAGTCAATGAGTGGAGTCCACCCCTTCTCCTGGGCGATGGTGGCGACCTTCTTCCAATCATCCGCACTGAGGTCAGCTCCGGTTGGATTGTGACAGCATGCGTGGAAAACGACGACATCAGTAGCCGGGATTTCGCTGATAGCAGCAAAGAAGGCTTCGCGGTCGATTCCGTTTTGAGTCGGGTCAAAGTAGGCGTAGCTTTGGACGTCGAGCCCGGCGGCTGCAAAGATGCCTTTGTGATTCGCCCATGAAGGGTTTGAAACCCAAACTTTTGCGTTTGGGAGATTCTTAAAGATAAAGTCTCCGGCTACACGAAGGGCACCGGTTCCTCCAGGTGTCTGTGCACTGATAAGGTGTTCTGGAAGGTCAGTTCCGAAAATGAGTCCCTTGGCAGCGGAAGTGTATTTCGGCAGCCCGGTTATCGGCAGGTAAGTCTTTGTCCCGTTTTCTGCCACAATGCGTCGACCCGCTTCAGTGATGCATTGGAAGGTAGGGGTCTTTCCTTCGGAGTTCACAAAAACGCCGACACCCAAGTTTACTTTTCCCGATCGTTGGTCGGCTTTAAAAAGTTCGTTGAGGCCAAGGATCGGGTCTGGCGGCGCTATTTCTATAGAAGCAAATCGGGACATAATTTTCGTGAATGTAACCCGCAAGCTAGGTTGGGCTGAGAGGCTGTCAATCGTCCGACGGCACGCGGCCTAATTTGAATATAAATGCTTGATGCATTCACGCATGAATTTCTTTGCCTGACTTGATTCAAGTGGACAGAAACGAAGTCGATTTATACCAGAGAACGTATGGATATTCACGAGATCAACAGTTTGCCCCTTATTGATGATGACCAGATTGCGATGCTCGTTGAAGCTGGTGAAGATGCGGCAGCGGAACTCATTCTGGAGCTATTAGACCTTTTTAAGGGTGAAGCGATTCCTCAATTGGAAACACTCAAGGCCTCCCTTGCGGAGTCTGATTTGACGCGGTTTCCCGTCTGGCACACGCTCTTGCTGGAAGTAGTGCTAACCTCGGCGGACACCGTCTCGCGACACTTTCGAAGGCGATTGAGCCTGCCGCAGACTCACAGGAGAGCGAGACGATGAAGCGTCTGGCGGTAGATATTGACGCCCTGTTTTTGGAGACGGTTTCTGGCTTTGAGGCAGAGATTCGCCGAATTCAAGCGGCGGTATAGAGTATTTCGGGCCCAGCCTACGACTCGAAGCGAGGTGCTAGGGTCTCGTAGCAGCGGCGCAAAAGGGACTCGGTGCGCTCCCAGTCCAAGCAAGGATCAGTGATTGATTGTCCGCGGACAAGTTGATCGAGGGGCTGCGGAAAGGGTTGGCTTCCGGCGACGAGGTTACTTTCCAGCATAGCGCCGATTATAGGGCTAGAAGGATCGACCATTTGCTGCGTCACCTGCTCAAAAACATCGATCGATTTTGTTGGGTCTTTGCCACTGTTATCGTGGCTGCAATCGACAATCACATTTGGGCAAACTCCGCCTTTTTCTAGCGTGGCATGTGCCTTGAAGACTGATTCGCGATCGTAGTTTGTCCCTGATGTGCCTCCTCGAAGAATGAGGTGGCAGTCAGGGTTACCCTTTGTGCTGACGGCACTCGCAATACCCTTATGGCTAATGCCGAGGAATGTCTGTTGTTTGCCAGCGGCTTTGACCGCATTTACCGCGACATCAAGAGCGCCTGATGTGGCGTTTTTGAATCCTACCGGCATCGAGAGACCACTCGCCATTTGGCGGTGTGTCTGGGACTCTGTCGTGCGGGCTCCGATCGCTGACCAACTAATAAGGTCTGCAATGTATTGAGGCGTAATCGGGTCGAGTAACTCAGTAGCGGTGGGCAGTCCGAGCTCTAAAATGTTAATCAGGAAGCTTCGAGCCTGCCTCAATCCTTCTGGGATATTGTAGGAGGCATCTAAGGCTGGGTCCATGATCAGTCCTTTCCAGCCCACTGTGGTGCGCGGTTTCTCAAAGTAGACCCGCATGACTATCTCCATCCGGTCCTCGAGCTCTGGTTTTAGTTTTTGGAGGAGCCGAGCGTATTCTAGCCCTGCGTCCGCGTCATGTATTGAACACGGCCCGACGATGACCAGAAATCGCTTATCTTCGCCGAATATGATGCGGCGAATGCGCTCACGGCCTTTGGCGACTGATTTAAGGAGGGCGTCATCGGGGCAAAGATCCTGACAAAGCGCTTCGGGCTCGGGGAGGACCTGGTAGGCAGTTACTTTGTCGTCAGAGACTGTTGTCGGAGTTTTCACGGCAGATTGGGCAGGCATTTCAACAGGAAAGCCTAGTGAACATGGCTCTACCGAGCGGGCTCGCAAGGTATTTATCCGAGGATTAAATAGAGCGCTAAAGCAATCCCGAGCAGCAGGCAGATGAGTGTCAGGGTTTGCTTTTCACGGCCTGTGATTTGGAAGGGCATTGCTTGATACCTATCTTCTATTAGATGAGCTTCAATCTGTATTTCTGTTAACCAGATTAGATTTCTGCTTAACAAAGCCTTGATTTGGTGTCGTCGAGACGTCATCTGGTGGTGGTGAAAATGAAGCCCTTTACTTATAGAAATCTGCTTTCGATATTTGCTGGCGTTGGTTTGACGATGGCGAGCGCCTTGGATGTCTCGGCCGAAGAGCGTGTCTACGATCTTTCTGCGTTCGAGGTGTTTGCGCCGTTGAGCTTTAGTGATCAACCCGCGATAGGTCTCTCCACACCCGCTACCTTGCTTCGCTACGCTCCTGGAGTGGACCTGCAAGCGAGAGGTTATGCTGAACTGCAGAGTGATCTGACAGTGCGCGGCTCCACATTTGAACAGACGGGAATGCGGCTTGGGGCGGTGCCCCTTTATGATCCTCAAACGGGCCACTATTCGACTGAAATCCCCTTCTCGGCTGAGATGCTCACCGCCCCGATGCTCGCGACTGGGGTAGAGAATGCGTTACTGGGATTTAACTCAAATGTTGCTACCGTTACCTACGGATGGGCACCCATTGCTGACCGAGGTTCGCTTGAGGTGGGGATTGGAACCGATGAACTCTTTTTCGGCCAAGTCTATCTTGGTGAAGCGTTTGGAGATAGCGGCTGGGCGGTTGATCTCGCCGCTGGACACGGCCAAGGCGATGGAACGGTTGAGTTTGGAGACTTCAATATGCACCGCTTGGCGGCCCGTTTGCAGTATCAGCGAACGGGGTTTCAAGCAGACTTAGCGGCGGGCTACCTCGACAAGTTTTACGGTTGGCCGAATATGTACACGGGGGGAGCTTTTGGATTTCGACCTGAGACGGAGGACTACCAAAACAGGCTGTTTACGGCGAACTTCCGATGGATGTATGGCGCTGGTAGCCACTTTCAGTTAGGGCTTTCGCACCGAGAAATGGATGATGACTATACCTTTGATCGCATCGCACTGCCTGATCTTGCCTTTGAGCACCTTACTAGAGCAATGGGTGTATCTTGGGATGGTGCTCATATCGTATCGGATAGCTGGGCGCTCCTACACAACTTTTCCTATATCGATGACAACCTGGTTCGTAGCTCTTCGCTGACGAATGGCGATACGCTGACTGGGAACGACTTCCGGAAGAGAGAATATGTGAAAGGAGCAGCGATTCTGCGCAGAAATTGGCTTAGCGAAGAGGGCCACCGCTTGATTGTTGATCTAGGGGTGCATGGGTTTGATACCACGGAAGACTCTGGGAAGCTAAGTCCACTTTTGCGGGTTGAGCATGTCAGAGCACTGGGAGCTGGTGAATTGGCGGCGTTTGTTGAGCGCTCAGGGTCTGCCCAAGTTCCGGGCTACACGGCATTGCGGTCGAGCCCTGGCCTATTTGGTGGAAATCCAAATCTAACGACGGAAGAGAGTTCTGTGTGGGAGGCGGGTTTTGCCTACTCCCAACAAAACTGGCGTTTCGGCCTCAGTGCCTTCGATCGTGATGATAACGATCTTGTTGATTGGGTGTTTGCCTTGGGGTCTCCCAACGCCCGCAGTGCGCAAGCGGTTGATGTGGATACGAAAGGTGTCGAAGCGGAGCTAAGCTATGAAGGCAAAAAGTTTGATGTCCGGATTAGCTATGCGTGGCTGCAGAAGAAGGCAGACTATGGTACGATGGCTCCGACCGCGTCCTACTATGTGCTCAACTTTCCTGTGCACAGGCTGACAGGAGGGGCGAGTTGGCAGATCACTGAGTCACTCGAGGCTCGTGGTGAGTTAGAATACCGCTTGGCGGAAGACAACGTGCTGCGCATGTCGGGTAATGAGGCCGTTAACGCGAGCGTCGCGTTGCGGTGGCTGGCTCCATGGTCGGATGGGCTAGAGTTTACACTCCTGATTGATAACCTCTTTGATGACGACTTTGAGGAGTTTCCTGGAACGCCTGCTGTCGGTAGACACGCTTCGCTCCGCGCCGGCTATCGTTGGTGATAGAAGGCCATCGGAAGTAGGTATATCTCAGTGGCTCTCTCTATAAACGGGAGAGCCATTTCATTGTACGATTTGAGACATAAGAAGGTAGGCTAGGGGCCTTGAAAGCTGAAGACAGGGCACCTGTTCTAGGGCGGTTTGGCCTCGTTCCTGATAAGTCGTCGGCTGTTCATCTGCAGCCACTGTTACGAGATAACACAAGTGCTGGAGGCTTTTTGAGCACCAGTGACGGGAAGGTGGCCCCGTGGACAGTAAAGCGGCTGAATAGTATCTCTCTGCAATCCCTCTCTTTGAAGGCTTGGATATATTTGGGCACAAAAAAGCCCGACCTTTTCAGGCCGGGATTTCAAAAGGATTAACGACCTAAGATATTAGGTGCTTGTGCCGATTACGACTGGTGTGAAACCAGGGAGCGCAGTGTTGAAAGATGGGAGAACAACTACGAGAGTTGAAGGACCACGGTTGAGGATCACAGCCTGCTCGTTGGTGCCGAGTGTCTTTGTGCCAGCAGATGTGGTGTATTCAACTCCAGCAGCACCAATGCTGCTGACGAGTGAACGACGGCCGCGGCGCTCAACAATGGCTTCGCCACCATTTGCAGCAGCAGTGCCGTTACCAAAGCCAACTGTGCTAGAACCTGTAATGCGAGCAGCGCCATTGACGATTGCGATGGAGCCTGACTCGGGGATTACGTCACCGGGGTTAGCGTGGATCGGGGTACCCCCGTCGATAGTATAAGTAACAGGCGTTTCTGCAACGATTGCGCCGAAGGAAAGGCTAGTAATAGCGATAGCCAAAAAGGCAGTGAGGAGCTTTTTCATAATATTTGACAGTAAAATTATCTGTGTTCGGAAGGTGAAAACACCAGCAGAGTAGATTCCCAGCTTAGATAATCAAGAGATTTATTGGAAATTATTGTTTTTTACATATCTGTGCACAAACAAATACGTATTAAGTGAAGAAACGAGAATATATGCGGGATCGAGATTGGGCGGCAAGGCTCATTTACCTCGATGATGGCCTAATTGTAGTGGCTAAGCCTCCGGGTATCTTGACCCATCCTGGGGGGTGGTCCCCTGAATCCTATACGGTTATGTTGGGCCTTAGGGCTCTGTTTGGCCAGCATGTGTATCCCTTACATAGGCTTGATCGCCCCACGTCGGGAATCCTGCTCTTCGCAAGGAATTCCCCTATGGCGAGTCGGTATCGCACAATCTTTGAGTCGAACCAGCTGAAAAAGACCTATTTGGCGGTAGTTCGGGGTTGGCCAAATGAAGAGGGCGCGATTGATCGTTCACTCAAGTGCCCGGAGTCTGGGCGAGTGCAAAGCGCGAAAACGACCTTCCGACGGCTGGCTACGGCCGCGATCGAGAAGCCGATCGGCAAATTCCCAACGGGGCGCTTTGCCTTATTGGAGGTTCAGCTAGAATCAGGGCGTTGGCATCAGATCCGGCGTCACGTAAATGGTGTGACCCATCCGGTTGTTGGAGATTCCACCCACGGCGATACGCGTTTCAATCGATATGCGAAAGACAACGCTGGGATCGACCGCCTTATGCTTCATGCCTCAAAGGTCGAGTTTGAGGATCCTAGGGGGTATGGATTTCGGAGATTTGAGGCGCCACTCGAGAGCGACATGGCTCAGGTGCTCGAGCGTTTTAAATGGCCTGTGCCGTAGATGCGTCGGAGATGAGGCCGAGGGCTTCGAATTTTACGTAGAGCTCGCGACTCACCCAGGCATCGGTCGCGGCGTAATTGATCTGGGCGGGTGTGAGTCGAGTGCGCGCCCAGTTCGAGACTTGAGCCCCTTTTGAGATGCGGAATCCAAGAAAGAGGGCTACCAGCTTGCGTAGGCCGGTGTTTACGATGCCAGCTTTTTGGGTTACGTTCGCTAGTTCTAAGAACCCGCCGTCGTTGAAGCTATGGAGCTCATTGAGTTTCCGAATGTCGTCTCGGATCGCGATGCCCATTTTGATCCGCTTAGGATCCGCTAGAACGGAGAAAAGGGGGGCTAAATCAGGTAAAAGTTGCAGCTGGAAGAGCCAAACTTTGTCTTTGCCTGCTAGTTGTAGTAGTGAGGGCATTGAGTTTTCTCCCCGGCGGAAGACCGGACGAGACTCAGTGTCGAAGCCAAGCGAGGGCTCGTTTTTCAGCTCTTCGAGGGCCCTGTTGAGGCTTTGCTCGTCGCTGATAATTTCAATCGGCCCATCGTAACGATGGATCGGTAGCTGATTCACCGCATCTCTGGAAATCTTAACCTCAATAGTTGGGTCTGCTAGCTCTTCCGGGCTGTAGGGCTGTGAATCATCTGTCTCCATCTCGGGTCCAGAGAGTGTTTCTGGGGATTTCACTGGCAAATCTAAATGTCAGTAAGGCGATTCTTAGCTGTTTTTTGCTAGGAACGCAGCAAGCTTTGATCGAAGCGATGCGGGGATGGGCTGAGGATTGATCGCTCCGCCGGGTTTTTCTTTGCAGGCGTAGACTGTAATCATTTCGCCTTTGGCCGCGCGGGACCACTCATCTTCGCCGGTTCTTTTGAGAATACGAAAGCTGTAGTGAATGCTCTTTTCCGTGACTTCGCTGATCTTAAGCTCGATGCGGGCACGGTCTCCGAAAGCAAGTGGGGCGCTGAAATCGCAATTTGCGCGCAGGCGAGGAAAGCCTGCCAGGGTCGGTCCAGCATCGTCGAGGAGATGCTCGCCGAGGGATTCAAACAAGGTGCGTTCGGCGATTTCGACGTAGCGGAAGTAGTTAGAGAAGTGCACGAGGCCGGCCGCATCGGTTTCAGCGAATTCGACGACTTTTTCGGCAATGATGACGTTGTTGGACATGATAAGTTGCGAGTGAGCCTGCAGTATATTTCGCAGTAAATTTGCTGGTTCGGTCTTGCTCGGACCATCCCTTGGGAATCTAATGTTTGGTTTTGTCTGATGGATAGAGTGCCCCAGCGCAAGTATTCGCCCAAGGCCTTAGAGCATTGGTTCCAACGCCTCACAGAGGCTTGGGAAGTTACTTTTTCGTCTGAAGAACTAAATCAGGGTCGTGGACTCTACCGTGCAGGTGAGGTGAGGTCGATGGAATTGGCAGAGGATCATGCCATTATCTTTGGTGGGCGCGCTTCGGATGACATCTACGCTGTGCTCGATTTCCCTGCCGAAGGGAAGCTCTCGGTCCGCCACTCTGTCAGTGATCGGCTCAAAGGGCGGGCGTTGGCAGTGGCTGGTCTCTATGAGATCGAAGAATTTGTTATCGATGAGGTAGCACCGATTGCAGCTGATAATAAAGAGACTGAGCGCCCTCGGCCGCCGCTGGAGAAGCCTGAGGAGCAGAACCCCGCTCCGCGAGAGAGGCAAGGCCCTGAACTGACACTGTCTTTGTCCTCGAGTCAGCGGGGATTACGTCTCGGCGCATACTGGCTCGATACCCCGTCAAAGCGCGTCAATGCGGTGCGTGCTCAGCGCACACGTGAAGAAGGGCGGGAAGCGCTCATCGCTTTGGCGGCGTTGGCCCGGGCCTCCGGATTCCAGCTCCGGACGTTCAGTGGTGATTACCTCCTGCGAGATCCTCAGCGCGCTTCGAGTTTTGTTCGGGACGAACTTCCGAAATGGCACAAACACTTTAAAATCGAATGTGATGACTCCGTTGCTGCTCTCCGGCGCGGAATTCGTCGTGCGTCAGTGACGCTTCGAGTTGATCGCGATGAGGGGTCGATGCGGACGGAGTTTGAATTTCGCCTTGGAGGTTCGGTGCTCAGCGGGGATTGGATCGATGGCCTGCTACGGCGCCCCGGTGAAGTCGTTTTTCATCCGAAGATGGGGCTTGTTGGCCTTGAGCATGAGCAGGCCCGCTGGATTGAGGACTGGAAACCGGTGCTTGAGGATCGGTTTCAGGGAGAGCTGCCTTTCTATATGCTCTTTTCCCTTTCGAGCGAAGGTAAGGTTCCACTCATGCTCTCGGATGAGCTTGAGGAATGGAAGTCGTCGGTGACCAAGGGTGCTTCGGGCGGCGCCCGCGGCTTGCCGAAGATTCTACGCGACTACCAACGTAAAGGGGTTCGCTGGATGCGCCACCTTCTGGAGGCGGATTGTCACCCCTTGCTTGCTGATGAAATGGGCCTCGGAAAAACGCTCCAAGTGTTGTCGCTCCTTGCGACAGATCCGAAGGCTGCCTCGGGGCCGTCATTGATCGTTTGTCCCGCCAGTGTCTTGCCCGTCTGGGAGGCTGAGGCGGAGCGCTTTTTCCCGCACCTGAAGATGCGCCGGCTTCATAAAGGGAATGCTTTTGATGAGCCCGATGAGCCGGTTCTCTGGCTGACGAGTTACACTCAATTGCGACGGCATCGTGACCGCCTGCATGAGCAATCTTTCATCTACTGTATTTTGGATGAGGCTCAGGTGATCAAAAATCCCGAGGCAAAGGTCACTCAGGCTTGCTGTGCGGTGCGTGCAGAGCGCCGGCTCGCGGTAACGGGCACGCCAATCGAGAACCGGTCGCTGGATCTATGGACGCTCTTTCGATTTCTTATGCCGGGCCTGCTGGGTTCGAAGGCGAGCTTTGAGTCAAAGGTTAAGACCGATGTTGCGGCCGCGCAGATGTTTCTCCGCACCCAGGTAAAGCCCTTTGTCTTACGTCGGACAAAGTCTGAGGTTGGAAAGGAGTTGCCGCCGAAAGTTGAGATACAACTACCATGCCCGATGACGGAGGTGCAGGTTGCCGAGTATCGCCGCCTCGTTGAAGAGGGCATCGGAGAGCTGGATGAATCCCCTGATGCAGCGCTTAAGGCGCGACCAATGCCGCTCCTTAGCTTGCTCACCCGCTTGAGGCAGACGTGTTGCGATCCAGCGTTGCTCCCTTGGCGAGATGATGAGGTGGAGCACAGCGGCAAGCTGATGATACTTGGCGAGCGCCTAGACGCAGTGGTGCAATCCGGCCGAAAGGCGGTCGTATTTAGTCAGTTTGTGCGCTTGCTCGACCGCGCTGAGACGATGTTGAAAGATCGCTTTGGCGATGACCTCGAGATCTATCGTTTGACGGGTAGCACGACGGATAGGGCGTCTCCGGTGAAGAAATTTCAAGAGGACAAAAAGGCGGCGGTTATTTTAGTGAGTCTCAAAGCCGGTGGCACCGGGATCACACTGCACTCTGCAGATTACGTTTTTCTGCTCGATCCGTGGTGGAATCCGGCGGTCGAGGCCCAAGCGATTGACCGTGTTCACCGTATTGGCCAGCGCCGACGTGTAATGGTGTATCGGCTCGTCACACGAGGGACGGTCGAGGAGCGGATCGATGCTTTGAAGAATCAAAAACGCGACGAGTTCGAGGCGGTTCTTGGTTCGATGGAAGGAGCCGTGAGCTGGATCAAACAGTTTAGCCGCTTGACTGACCTCATTGCCTACCGCGAAGAAGGGTAGATGGATTTAGCCGAACAACCACGCCTCACCCTTCTTGTCCTCGCCGCTGGGATGGGGAGTCGCTTTGGCGGATTAAAGCAGCTTGCGGGGCTAGGTCCGAACGGGGAAACGTTACTCGACTACGCTGTTTATGATGCCCGCGTTGTTGGGTTCACGAAAGTCGTTTTTGTTATTCGAAAGTCGTTTCAGGCGGATTTCGAGAAAGCCGTTCTCAGCCGGCTGCCAGATGATCTCGAGGTGGAACTTGTCTTTCAAGAGTTGGACAACCTACCCGCTGGCTGCGCGCCGATCGAAGGAAGGACCAAGCCTTGGGGGACGGGTCACGCCGTGCTCGTAGCTAAGGACGCCCTCGACGGGCCGTTCGTTGCGGTCAATGCCGACGACTATTACGGGCGCGAGGCTTATCGGCAGGCAGCGACCTTCCTGCGTCAGCCTTCGAAGTCTGCAGGTTCAGCCCTTGAGCTCGGCATGGTGGCATACCCGCTTGGGAAAACACTTTCGCCGCACGGCAGTGTTTCAAGGGGGATTTGCGAATCGGATGAGCAAAGCAAGTTGATCAGCATCACGGAGCAGACCTCGATTGTCGCGGGGGCGACTTGCCCAGAAGCACATTTGCCCGATGGAGATGTGACGCTTCTGGACGCCGAGACGCCTGTTTCAATGAACTTTTTCGCGCTTCAGGCTGAGATACTGGATGGGCTAGAGGCGCAATTTAGGGCCTTTTTTGAGGCGCGCTCAAACGAGCCTAAGGCGGAGTTTTACCTGCCTGCGTCAGTCGCTACGATGATCGCTTCGCGAGATGCCACGGTCGAAGTCATGTCGTCTCCTGAGCAGTGGCTAGGCGTGACCTACTCGGACGATCGCAAGGCGGTGGAGCAGCGCCTCGCGGAGCTTACCGCGGCGGGTTATTACCCAGATAAACTCTGGTAAGAGAGCTCAATTCTTGCCGAGGAAGAGGGCGACAATGGTGATGTTGTCGGAGCAGGCGTTTTCGAGGGCGAACTCAATGAGCGCCTCGACGAGTTGCTTGGGCTTTTTGGCTGCAGCCATTGCTTCGGCGATCAATTCACTCGAAGCGACCTTGATCAGCCCGTCGGTCGAGAGGAGGAGGCGGTCGCCTGGCTGCGTCTTCAATTCCTCAACTGAGATATCAACATCTGCGGCGGCTCCGATACAGCGCGTGAGCGTGTGGTAATAAAATTCTGGGATCGATGCGTTGCTCTTCTCGTCGTGGGACGCCCCGAGCTCAGCTGCCATCGTATGCTCTTCGGTCACGATGTGAAACTTTCCATCCCGTAGCAGGTAGAGGCTGGAGTCACCGACATGTCCGGCGAGAAGGCCGTCATCGCTAAGGCGCACTCCCGTCAGGGTTGTTCCGATGCCGACCCCCGGGTGACGATCGACACCCAGTTCATGCACGTAGGCATTTGCGGCCTCAAAGAGTTCTTTGATTCGTAGCTGGTCGCCTTCGATATACGCCTCGTAGTGGTTTTCGAGAAACTCGAGGGTCATGTTTGACGCGACGTCGCCATCGGGCAGGCCACCAAGACCATCCGCGACAGCAAAGAACTTCGCCTCTGGCATAAGTAAAAGCGCGTCTTCATTCACCTCCCGCACACAGCCTGCGTGAGTCATTCCGAAATGTGAGATCTTCATCGGGTGGATTCCACTTGCCCTTTCGAATCAGCGCTAAGGGTCAAAAGGGCTGACGTAGATGCGCTAGCTTGGACATGCTCGAACTTGCCTGTGGTGGTTTTATGCATTGCTTAGGAAGGATGGACCTCGGACTAGCAGATTGTTTTCTACGACGGAGAATGCAGCTTTTGCAATCCGACGGTTCGATTTATTCTCGATCGAGATAAGGAGGGGATCTTTCACTTCGCGCCGCTAGATTCGGCCTTTGCTAAATGCAGATGAGGCTGGGCGATTCCAATTTGATGCGTCTTAACTTTGAGCCAGATGGCCGTAAAACACAGAAAGATAACTGTCCCAACGAGCCATTCCGGACTCTACGAAGTGACCACTCAATGCCAGCAATGGGTTGATGCAGTGGGCATCGAGGATGGACTGCTTGTTGTATTTTGCCGTCACACGTCCGCGAGCTTGGTATTGATGGAGAATGCGGATCCTTCCGCCCGGCACGATCTAGAGGATTGGCTAGATCGCCTTGTCGATCCGCACAATCCGCATTTCACCCATATTCATGAGGGGTTGGACGACATGCCTAGCCACATAAAGATGGCCCTGACGCGGAGCTCGGAGACGATTCCCGTCGCTGGTGGGCGGCTAGAACTAGGGACATGGCAGGGCGTTTCCCTTTGGGAACACCGAGCCATACCGCATACGCGGGAGCTCATTCTTAGCGTGTCTTCATAAGCGTCGCAGAGTGGTGCGTCATTATTGCGACAAGCATCTCATTTTACTTGCGCTGCTAAGGTGCTCACATTGATTGGTCAGATCATGGCACTCCCCTCTATTTCTAAGGTATCCGGCACGGCGGTTTCCGTCCCCGGAGATGATATCGATACGGATCGCATCATCCCGGCGCGTTTCATGAAGTGCGTCACCTTCGATGGCCTCGGTGACTACATGTTTTACGACGTGCGTATCTCCGAGGATGGCGAAAAGAAAGACCACCCTCTGAATAAACCCGCTCATGCCGAGGCCAGCATCCTCATCAGCGGAAACAACTTTGGCTGTGGCTCCTCACGGGAACATGCTCCGCAAGCCATCTACCGTGCCGGCTTTCGCGCGGTCATCGCCGAAGGGTTTGCTGAGATCTTCTTCGGCAATAGCACGCAACTCGGGATGCCGTGTGTGACCGTCACTCGTGAAGAACGGAGGGCAATCGCTACTGCGGTGGATGCAGATCCAACGCTCAATGTGAGCATCGATCTTGAGGCGATGGAATTGACTTATGGGGATACAAAAATCGCTTGTTCGATGAAGCCTGGCAGTCGTCAGTCTCTCCTTGCTGGGAACTGGGATCCTCTCGAAGACCTTGTTGGCGCAGCTGCTGATGTTTCGAGCGTGGCTGATAAATTACCCTACATGAAGGCCTAAGGCCGAACTCTTTTCGTTTTGTCGCGTCTGATTAAGCAATGAACGACTTCATTCGTGACGCTGGGATCTTTGCCTGGCCCCTCTTTCTTTGCCTCGCCTTGGCGACTTTCATCGTCGTTGAGCGGATGGTAGCGCTGCGGCAGAGCCGGATCATCCCGAAGCATCTACAAGATTTGATCATCAGCGGGACAGTGCCGACAGACGTCGATACGCAATCTGTCGCAGGTCGTATCTTACTCTTTTTTCAGGATCCGCAAATTGATGCAGATCAGTTGAAGGCCTATGCTCGGCTCCAATTATCTAAAATGGAGCGAGGTTTCTTTGTTCTTGAGGTGATTGTCGGCGCGGCCCCTCTGCTGGGCCTTTTGGGAACGGTCACTGGCCTCGTCGAGGTCTTTGCGAACCTTTCGCCGGATACCGGCATGCCTGAGATGGGAGCATTCCGCGAGGGCGTCGCTTTAGCTCTGACCACGACGATGATGGGTCTGACCATCGCAATCCCAGCGTTGGCTTTCAACAGCTATCTTAACCGCCGAGTCGATAACTATGCAGCTCAGCTAGAAGTTGCGGTTGAGCGCCTTGCGAATCTTAAGCGCACCAAGTCGGCTTTGAAGTGAAATCGAATTCGCTTAGGCCGGTTCGTCGCCGACGAGTTGAAATCAACATTGTGCCGTTGATCGATGTGCTCGTCGTGCTCGTGTTTTTCTTCCTCGTCACAATGCGGTTTCGCGATATGCGCATCTTGCAGTTGACCCTCCCTGAAATGGAAACCGCGGGTGAGTCGGCGCGGAGTGAATTCATCGAACTCGCAGTGACGAAAGAAGGGGTTTATTACTACAATTCTGACGAGGTAGATCAAGATGAACTGATTCGTCGCCTTGTTTTGGCAGCTCAAGTGAACAACCAGGTGCCGGTTCTTATTACTGCTGATGAAGCAAGTTTGCTAAAAGACACGACGACCTTGATGGATGCTTGTCGGAAGCAAGGGCTGGAAAATATCCGCTTACAAACGAAGTAGTTGCGATGGCAGAATATACACAGGGATGGATCAAGCGACCCGCAGCTGCGGTCATCGATATCAGCGGGGAGGACTCAGCGGACTTTTTGCAAAGTCAATTCAGTGCCGATCTTCGAATGAGCGAAGGACAGTTTAAAGAAGGGCTTTGGCTCAATCATCGCGCACGAATCGAGGGAGAAAGTTGTATCCTCAAGCTAGCGCCGGAAAGGTTCCTCCTTGTCAGCCGATCTACCCCTGCTGGGACGCTCATGGCAAAACTCGACCGGCACATCATCTCCGAAGAAGTTGAATTGAGCGACCTTACTTCGGCCTCGGGGCTTATTTTGGTATACGGTTCAAGGAGCCATTTGACTGAGCTTGGGTTGGGAATTTCAGAAGCGACACAAGAGGATGTATCAGTGTATCAGGAAAGCTGCTACATATTGCCTTTCTTGAATGCTGCGCAGCCTTCTGTTATGATCTTTGGGGCTTTAGACGCCTTGAGCGCAATGTATTCGAAAGTCGAAGCTTCAGCATTTTCGAAATGGAATGAAGCTGAATATAAGCGCTTCCGGATGGAGAAGGGTGTGTGTGAGATTCCCCTTGAAGTCGGCCCCGAGGAAACACCGGCAGAAGTGGGTCTCTCGGGACTTTGCTCGCTCCAGAAAGGCTGCTACCTAGGCCAAGAGGTCGTGAATCGCCAGGCCCGACTTGAGAGGGCGTCTAAGAAATTAGTGCGCTTGCGCCTGTCTGCGCCTGCGGAAGACGCGAAGCCGTCAGCCTCGCCTCGCCTCCCTATCTATTTGGATGAGCAGGGAGTCGGTGATCTCCGAGGATCGACTGAAGAAGCACCGTTTCGTGGCCTAGCGATGCTCAAGACGAAGGCTCTTGAAGGAGACTTGAGGCTCGGCTCCGTCGCGGGAATGGAGATAGAGGTTATCGATGATTGAAGAGGATTTCAATGAGCGCGATGTAGTAGAAAAGATAACACGTTTGTTCGGCGGCCTCGGGGCGCCTCAAGAGCAAGCGAAAGTGATGGCGCTGCAGATGTGGAAACGGTCCGCTCAGCTGGCTCAAGAGCGAGATGTCAAGCAGGCTGTAGCATTGAATGAACTCCTTGACCTTGCTATTAGTGGGTCTCAGGGCATTGGTCCTCAGGATATCACTCCTGATCAAGGGTAGAGTGAAGTGCTGTTTTGGGAAATTTGATCACCTAGATGTGAAAAACGCATTGACTGGGCTTCGAAATCGACCTTTCGTCTCTTCGAGATTTGGTTCTCAAACTCACCTCAAACGAAAAAGGAATTACATGAACAAAGCTGAACTTGTTGAAGCAGTCCAAAGCAACCTCGGTGCTGAAACTTCAAAGGCTGGCGCTGAACGCGCAGTCGATGCAGTTATTGAAGGCATTAAAAAAGGCCTCAAAGGCAAAGAAAAGAAAGTCCAATTGGTTGGTTTCGGTACTTTTGAAGTATCAAAGCGCAAAGCTCGCCTCGGTGTGAACCCCCGCACTGGTGAGAAGATCAAGATTGCTGCTTCTCGCACAGTTAAGTTCAAGCCAGGTGCTGGTTTGAAGGCAGCTATCTAATCTAGAGATCTACTCCAAGATTTTTTCAAGGCCTCCGGTGTTACCGGGGGCCTTTTTTTGTCCCCACGGTTAAAAGTCGAACTAGGGCGGTGTTCATTATCGCATACTTCAGGTGTCAAAATCTGCGTAAGAACCCTGTCCACGCACAGTCAGGCTACTTTAAGCCATAGGACGCGAGACTTGGCATACGCTGTGCATGCCAAGCAGCGGTCCTCTTAGAAATTTCCCCATTCGGGTTTTATCGCAAAATTCCGCACATCCGGGATTTTGCCGAAATCAGGGTCCGGACGTTAGGGTGCGTCCGGGCCTTTTTCTCCCTAGAGCTTGGACTCACTTACGAGCGCTGTTTTTGCGGTCGTAGAAGGTGCTGAAGATGAGCATCGACATCGTCCCGATGACGATGCCGCAGTCAGCAATATTGAAGGTAGGCCAGCGGTAGAACTGTAGATTGACGTCGATAAAGTCGACGACATGGCCCCGTAAGAGTCGATCGATGGCGTTTCCTACAATGCCAGGAGTGATGAGGCCGAAAGCGACTTGATAGGGAAGGCGTTTTACCTCGAAGACGCGCCGGAAGCGGAAGATGGCGTAGAGAACGGCAACCGCGATGATCGTAAAAATGATCCCGAAGCCTTCCCCGATGCCCCATGCGGCTCCATAGTTCACCATGTAGATGAAGTTCAGGAAGCCTGGGATGATCGTCGTTCCACTCTGCGGGGGAACCTGTCCCAAGATGTAGCCGGATCCGTGGACGATCCAGAGCTTAGTCGCTTGATCTAAGATCAGGGTAGCGAGAAACAACCACCAGAAGGTGATGTAAGCCTGCCAGCGCGGAGCCTCGTCGAACTTAATTGTCACCCGTCGTCGCCGAAGGTCACGCCTTCGCCGGAACCCTCTGAAAGATAGGCACCCACTTGAGTAATGCGTCGGCGAGCTGTTAGCTCGTGCTCTTTTTGCCCAGTAAGTGAGAAGCGGGTGAAGGGAACGGCGGATAGACGCTCTTCACTGATCGCCTCTTTCGTGATCTCACAAACGCCGTAGGATCCTGCGTAAATCCGCTCAATCGCGGCATCGAGTTCTTTTAAGGCTTCTTGCTCGGACGAGACCACGCTGAGTGCAAAGTCACGGTTGAAAGTGTCAGAAGCTGAGTCTGAGGAGGTCGAGATGTCGCCGGAGTCCTCTTTCATTGAGCGGCCAAGGGTGTCTTCTGCGTGCATCCCGAGGCTGGCGCGAACGTGCGCGCGGAGTTCGCGCAGCGCGTCGAAGTTGCGCTTGTGTTTGCGTGGGACGGCTCGGTTCTTCGGCGCGGCTTTCTCGCTCTTCGCTGGGCCTGCGCCGAATCCTAGGATGTCTGCAAGGCTCGCTGTGGAGCGCTTGCTTGCGACGGGCTCTGGAATTTCCTCGGTTACGGCAGCTGGCGCTGTTGCGACTTTTTTCGCAGCCTTCTTTGCGGCCTTCTTCTTCGGCTTAGGCGTCTCTTTTGCCTTCTTGGCGAGGAAGGCGCGAACGTCTTCTAGAGTGTAGACGACGGAGGCTGCTTTTCGAGTGCCTACCTTGAAAATGGCAGGCGTCTCGTGCTGAGTCCGTTTCAGAAGCTCACTGGCCTTTGGGGTCGCGGCTTTCTTGGCAGCAGCCTTCTTCGCAGCTTTCTTAGGAGCCGCTTTTTTCGCTGCCTTTTTGACGACAGCTTTATTAGAAGCAGCCTTCTTGGCAGGTGTTTTCTTGGCGGCCTTTTTCACCGTCTTCTTTGCGGCAGACTTTTTCTTTGCGGACATGGGCTAAAATTAAGCTGGGTGTTTGGGTGACATCACGTAAGTGCTTCGGCACAGCGCGGACAAGTAGGCTCGAGCTTTGTTTCTTCTAAGCTTGGAACCGTGCGCCAGCAGCGCGGACAACTATCTCCGTCGGCTGGTTGCGCACTGACTTCGAGCTTATCAGAGTCTGGCTGGTGTTCGATAGAGACGGCTGAGACAATGAAAAGTTCAGCTAAATTTGCTTCGTGACGTTTAAGGAGGGTAAAGATGGGGTCGGTTTCTTGTCCTCGGAAGGTTACCGATGCTTGAATCGACTTTCCGATGACTTTGTCTTTTCGGAGGGTCTCGAGCTTTTCGTTCACCTCGTCGCGGAGCTTGAGGAGCGCTTCGACATCGTCCGCGCTTGAGCTGTCTTTCCAGTCAGTCGGAACTGCGCTAAAGCTTCGTAGAGCGATGCGTGTGGTGTCTTCGAGCTTTTGTTCCGTGCAGAAGACTTCCCAGGCTTCGTCAGCGGTGAAGACAAGGATCGGAGCTAGGAGATGAAGGAGGGTGTGCGCGTGGTGGTAGATCACCGTTTGCGACGAGCGTCGTGCTGGGTGATCAGCGCGGAAGGTATAGAGACGATCCTTGAGGATGTCGTGGTAGCGCGCCGAGAGGGTGACAGTGTAATACTGGTTGAGCAGCTGATATGCGCGGTGGAACTCGTAGGCTTCGTAGGCGGCGGTGACTTCCTCAGCGAGCGTGGCCAGCTGGTTTAATGCCCAGCGGTCAATCAGAGTGAGGTCTGATGAGGCGACGGCATCCGTCGCAAAATTGAAATCAGACAAGGTTCCGAGCTGAAAGCGGGTCGAGTTGCGGATCGTCCGGTAGGTGTCGGCAGTGATCTTGAGGATCTCTTCCGACATCGCGACGTCGTTGCGGTAGTCCGTGCTGGCGACCCAGAGGCGAACGATGTCTGCGCCATACGTCTTGATCAGGTCGTGAGGCGAGATGACGTTGCCGAGCGATTTCGACATCGCCTTACCTTTGCCATCGAGAACGAAGCCGTGCGTGAGGACAGACTTGTAAGGGGCTGTGCCATGGGCGCCCACGCCTAGCAAAAGTGCAGATTGGAACCAACCGCGATGCTGGTCACTGCCTTCAAGGTAGAGATCAGCTGGATAGTGGAGTCCTTCGCGCTGCTTGAGTACAGCGGTGTGACTGGCTCCAGAGTCGAACCAGACGTCGAGAATGTCGTTCTCGCGTTCGAAGTCGCTCGCGTTCCAGTCGTCCGGCAGGAAATCGGCCAGTGGACGTGAATACCAAGCATCGGTGCCCTCAGTTTTGACGATCTCGAGGAACTTGCTCACTACCTCGGGGGCGAGGATGGCTTGATTTGTCTTAACATTGCGGACGGCCGGGATCGGCACACCCCAGTGACGCTGGCGGGAGATGCACCACTCAGGGCGACGCTCAACCATCCCGCGGATGCGATCGCGACCCCAGTGAGGAATCCACTGCACGTTTTCGTCGATCGCCTTGAGGGCTTCTTCGCGGATGCCGCCTTCGGCGAGTTCGAGGAACCATTGTTCGGTCGCCCGGAAGATGATCGGCTTCTTCGAGCGCCAGGAATACGGGTATTCGTGCTCGACTAGCTTGTGGCCAATGAGGAGGCCGCTTTCGCGAAGTTTTTCGACTACGAGCGGGTTTGCGTCGAAGACAAAGGTGCCTTCCATCTCGGGATACTCTGGCGTGTAGCGTCCTTGCGCATCGACAGGGCAGAAAACGGGGAGGCCGTATTTTGCGCCGATCGTAAAGTCATCTGCACCATGTCCTGGCGCGGTGTGAACACAGCCAGTGCCCTGCTCTAGGGTGACGTGCTTGCCGAGCATGATGAGACTCGTGCGGCCTTCAAAAATAGGGTGATGCGCGAGCTTCTTATCGAGGTTCGTCGCTTTGAATTTCTTGAGCACTGAGGTGCCTTCGAGCCCACATTCGCTCTCGAAGCGCTCGCGCAGCTCCTCAGCGACGATGAAATTTCTCCCTTCGTTCGTCTGTAGAACGATGTAGTCGAATTCTGGGTGCAGGCTGATGCCGAGATTCGCCGGCATGGTCCACGGTGTGGTCGTCCAGATGACGATGGAAACCTCGTTGATGCCTTCGAGCTCAGGAACGCTTGCTGGATCGATGAGAGGGATCGCGACGTAGATCGACGGCGAGGTGTGCTTCTCGTATTCGATCTCGGCTTCAGCGAGGGCAGTGCGGAAAACGTAGTCCCAGTGCACTGCGCGGTAGCCCTTGCGCACGAGGCCTTTCTCAACGAGAGCGAGGAGGACCTGGAGAATGCCGGTCTCGAACTCGGGGTCGATCGTTGTGTAAGGGTTCTCCCAATCTGCGAGGATTCCGAGGCGTTTAAACTGTTCGCGCTGTGTGCCGACCCAGCCTTTGGCGTATTGGAGGCAGCGCTGGCGGAGCTCAAGGGGCTCCATGGTATGGATCTTACTGCCGATCTTTTTGAGAATCTGCTGCTCGATCGGTAGACCGTGACAGTCCCACCCCGGGATGTAGGGCGTCCGGTAGCCGCTCATGTGCTTATAGCGGAGGACGAGATCTTTGAGAACCTTGTTTAAGGTGTGGCCGAGGTGAATGTCACCGTTGGCGTAGGGGGGGCCGTCGTGCAGGACAAAGGTGTCAGCCTCGGCGCGGGCAGCCTGCATCCCAGCGTAGAGGTCCTCTTGTTTCCAAGCTTCGAGGCGGGCAGGTTCGCGCTTAGCCAAATCTCCCCGCATCGGGAAGTCTGTCTTTGGAAGCTGTAGGGTATCTTTAAAAGCTTTGGCCATGGCTCTCTCGATGCACGGGGCTGTCCCCGCGCGCGATGAAGGCGCCGAAAATGCTCAGCGGGTTGACCAAGTCAAGTGTTTCAGGTCTCAGCGGGTGGATTGTCTCAAATCAGGCTGAAAGAGGCCCGAAAACGACCAGAATGGAGTCGGATGACTTCAATTCGCTTGCTAGTCTCAGCGCCGGCGGTGTGGTTTCGAGCTACGAATGGAAGCTTGGTTGCACAGCAATTTGGATGCGTTGCCCCTGATTGCCCTCTTGGGGATTTTTGCGATAGCGCTCTATGTTTTGGCAAAAGGGGCTGACCTTCTCGTCGAGGAAGCAGTGACGCTTTCGAAGGCGTGGGGCGTGCCGACCGTGATCATCGGGGCGACGATTGTAAGTCTCGGGACGACACTCCCGGAAGCGGCGGTTTCGGTCATGGCGGCCATCGGCGGCAATCCTGACCTCGCGCTCGGCAACGCTGTGGGCTCGATCATCACGGATTGCGGGCTCATTCTTGGACTTGCGGCAGTGATCTCACCGTTGCCGCTGCAAAAGTCGGTAGTTAACCGGCAAGGATGGATTCAAATCGGCGCAGGCGTTTTGCTCGTGCTTTTATGCGTGCCTTGGAGTGCTCCGGGCACGGCATGGTCCACCGGCGGAACTTTAGCGCAGTGGGAAGGCTTTGTTCTCGTTGGGCTCTTGATTGTTTATCTCGTCGGCTCAGTCATCGGAGCGCGGGGCTCGAGCATCGCAACCGAGGTTCCGGATGTTGATGAGAAGAAACCGACCTGGCACGTGCTCGCTCTTTTGTGCTTTGGCATCTTTCTAGTCGTTGGCTCTTCGCATGTCTTGATCCCGACGATTGAGGTCATCGCGCTTGATTTGGGAATCCCTCAAGCGATCATCGCAGCGACGCTGGTGGCATTTGGCACGTCCTTGCCGGAATTAGTGACCGCACTGAATGCGGTTCGGCGCGGCCATGGTGAACTGGCGGTAGGCAATGTGATCGGAGCCGATATTCTAAATGTCCTCTTTGTGGCGGGCTTGAGTGCGGCAGTGACTCCGAATGGGCTGAACGCAGATCCTCGCTTCTTCAGACTCCTCTTCCCCGGCATGTTGATCCTCTTAGTGATCTTCCGGGTCGGTATATGGGTCGAGAAAGAGAAGCTGGGCCGCTCTTTTGGCATTATTCTCCTCGTTGGGTATGCCGGGACGACGTTGAGCTCTTATCTGCTGGAGGGGTAGATTGATCGGCTTACTGCAATCCTAGCCAGTCACGCGGCCTAAGAAAGTCTTTTGCGAGACTTGCTTCGGGCGAGTCCGGTGCAATCTCTGGGAGGTAGTCCCAGCGGACCAGCGGCGGTAGGCTCATGAGGATGCTTTCGGTGCGCCCACCGCTTTGCAGCCCGAAGAGGGTTCCGCGGTCGTAGAGAAGGTTGAACTCGACATAGCGTCCGCGGCGATAGAGCTGCCATTGGCGTTCACGTTCGACGTAGTGGGCCTCTTTTCGCTTTTCGACGATTGGTTGGTATGCCTGCCAGAAGGTGTCACCGACGGAGCGCATGAGGCGGAAGCTTTCCTCAAAGCCGAACTCATTTAAATCGTCGAAGAAGAGTCCACCGACGCCACGGGTTTCATCACGGTGCTTTAAGTAGAAATAGTCGTCGCAGGTGTCCTTGAATTTCGAATACAGGCTGGGGTTGATCTTGTCGCAGGCATCTTTGGCAGACTGGTGCCAGCTGACCGCATCTTCCTCGAAAGGGTAGTAGGGCGTCAGATCGAAACCGCCTCCAAACCACCAGATCGGTTCATCGTCAGTGGTAGTAAAGAAGCGCACGTTCATGTGCGTGGTTGGGATGTAGGGGTTCTTCGGGTGAATGACGACCGAGACTCCCATTGCCTTGAAGGGGCGACCTGCGAGCTCGGGGCGTTCTTTGGTGGCGGAAGCCGGGAGGCCGGGTCCAAAGACTTCGGAAAAGTTGACCCCTCCTTTTTCCCAGAGCTGCCCATTGCCGATGACTTGTGTGCGCCCGCCGCCGCCTGCCTCGCGTTCCCAAGGGTCGTCGCGAAACTCAACCTCGGGATCCAGCGCGCGGAGTTCACCGATCAAATCGGATTGAAGGCCTTGGAGGTAGTTGCGGATGTCTTCCCAGCGCGGAGTCGTCATAAGGGCAGGCAAAGCATTGCGGAAGGCCAAGAACAGCCTTTTGTTGCGCTCATGTCAGATAGTGCACCCAAAACCAGTGAAGGCGGGCGACTCTTCGTCGTTGGCTGTGGCTACATTGGCAGTGCTGTTGTGGCGGGTGCGGTGGAGAAAGGCTGGAGGGTTACGGCGCTGACTCGAAATGCTGATAAGGCAGCTCGCCTGAAGGCGACCTATCGCATCGAAGTCATTGTGGCAGATCTGGATTCTTCGGAGTGGCATGATCGGATCTCCGCCGATGGCGTCTCGGTCGTAAACTGCGTCAGCTCAGGTGGCGGTGGCGTCGAAGGCTATCGGAAATCCTACTACGAAGGGATGACCAGCCTCCTGGACTGGGCGAAAAAGGGTGCGGTGCGCTGCCTGGTTTATACGAGCAGCACGTCCGTTTATCCGGATTCGGATGGGGGTTGGCTGAACGAACAAGGACCGACGGCTCCCTCGACGCCGATGAATGAAGTGCTGGTCGAGACCGAAGACCTTATCGCGGAGGCTGTCGGCTCAGGCGATCTGTCCTCGGGTGCCGTGATGCGGTTAGCAGGCATCTATGGTCCGGGCCGTCATTATCTTTTGGATATGCTACGCGAGGGCGTGGATAAGATTCCCGGAGTGGGAGACTACTATTTGAACCTTATTCACCGGGATGATGCCGCGAGGGCGATTCTACGCGCGCTCGAGAAGCGGAAACGAGGCTACACTGTTTGGAATCTTGCCGATGGTTCACCTTCGCTCAAGGAGGACATCGTTGCGTGGGCGGCGAAGCGTCTCAACGTGCCGATGCCGGTCTTTTCGCCGGAGCTAGTGACGGAGCGAATGCAGCGTCGCTTGTTCGCCAATGGACGTCCGCCAAACCGTCGCATCGCGGCGCAAAAAATAAGGGATGAACTCGATTGGGAGCCTGCACATCCATCCTTTGCCTCAGGCTACGAGGCGATCATTCGGGCGGGTTTTTAGCGTCGGAATCGCCGTCAAAGCCGTAGAGGCCGAGCATCTCGTCCGTGGCTTGGGAGAGATTGCTGAAGGGGGCGCCGCCCGCGATCGCATCGCTGCTGCAGTGAATGTAGCCTAGGGCGAGGCCGAAGCCCGTGGAGCGCCCTTCCTCTTTGAGCCATGCATAAAAGCCCTCGAGGGCAGCGATCCACTCTGCAAGCGAGGCAACGGATTCATCCACAATAGATAAGAAGAGCCGAACACGTTCGCTTGGTGGTTCTTTTTCGATGAGGCTCTCGCCGAGAAGTTTCCCCATGAGGGCGAGTTGCGCTGGGCTTTGACATGCGGTCGCGATGGTTTCCGCCTGATCATCAGTGATCGGTGTCTGCGAAAAGGCTTCGTAGGCGAATTGCCAGAGCTCCGGCTCCGCCTTCTTCTCAAGATGCTTCTCCAACCAGCGCATACAAAAATCGTGGGCGCTGGAAATGGGAGGTCAAGGGTTGCCCATGGGTAGATGAAAAAGACACTTGGACAGTCTGCCTCGGCCTGCTCTTCTCATGGTTCTTCAATGCACTTCACCCGTCTAGATCGCCTCGTTTTAACAGAGTGGCTGCGTATGCTTTTGCTGACCGCGTCGACCCTCGTGGGGCTGTTTCTCGTCGCAGACATGCAGAACCGCCTGATCGATTTGATCCGCTTTGGCGCTTCGGCATCGGAGATTTTGCAGTATTACCTGATTATTATCCCAACGTTTTTCCCGCTCGTTTTGCCGCTATCGGTTTTGATCTCAGCGTTGGCGGCGCTGGCTGGGATGCACCGTCGCCTAGAAATCGTAGCGATGCGTAATGCGGGCCTCTCAGCCGCCCGTATCACGCGCTATTGCTGGGTTGTTGGAGTCATCTTGGCAGGGCTGCTCTTCTGGCTCAATGGACACTTTGTGCCGTGGGCAAAAGAGAGCTCAAATGAACTTTGGAATGCCTACCGCTTCGAAGGTGAGAAGGCTAAAGATAAATCCCCGGAGGAAATTGGCCGTGTGCCCAATCTGACCTTCAACAACCCTGAAGGCCGCCGTCGTTGGTTTATAAATCTCTTTAGCGAATACGACTACAACGCCTACGGAATTACGGTCTCAAACTTCGATGAAACGGGGGCAGAGATCAGTCGAATCGTTGCCAACCGTGGCTACTATGAAGAGTTGAGCGGGCACTGGGTCTTTCTCAACGGCCGCGAAGTGACGTTTGATCCGGTTGAAGGCGATGCGCTCCGCAACATCGGGTTTGAGCGTCGCGAGATGCTCGAGATGAAAGAAGACCCGACGCTGATGCAGTATTTGAAAAAGCGCCCACAGGAGCTCTCTGTTTGGCAGCTTAAGCGGGTGCGCAATGCCCTCGAGGAGGCGAATGACCCCTCGGCGCGGAAGTACACTCTGCGCTACCTGCGCGTCCTGCTAAACCCCCTCGATGTCCTCATCGCAATTGGGCTGGCAGTGCCGTTTGCGATCGGTCCTATACGCGCGAACCCACTCTTTGGCATCGTGAAGGCGATTGCTCTATACGTCGTCTACTTTGGCTCGACCCAAGCGATGGGTGCGCTTCTGCCCTCGACGCTCTCGGCCTTCGGAGTCGCGGCGATGCCAACGGTTTTGATGCTTTGTTTTGCGCTCTGGCTTTTTTCGCGAACAGGCCGCCCGCTGAAGTAAACAGTCGCGCCTTAAGGCAGCATTTCCTTGGGCTTGAGCGGTAGTTTCCCGCGCCAATAAGCCATCAGGAGCAGACCCGATAGTAAGCCGCCGATGTGGGCAAAGTGAGCGATGCCGAACGGCCCGCCGCCGATGCCGCCGACGACATCAAAGAGGGCGAGGAAAATTACGAGATTGCGTGCCTTCACCGGTATCGGAGGAAAGAGCAGCATGATCTCCAAGGTGGGATAGCGCCATCCGAAGGCGAGGAGCAGGCCCATCGTTCCACCAGAGGCACCCAGGACGACGTTAAAGGGTCCGAAAAAGGGAGCGATCAAGAGCTGCACCAGTCCGCCTCCGACAATGCAGCATAGGAAGTAGATTAAAAACCGTTTTTCTCCAAGGTCGGCGGCGAGGATTCGGCCAAACATCCAGAGCACAATCATATTGAACAAGATATGCATGATGCCCCCTGGATCATGCATGAAGCCATACGTGAGCAGTTGCCAGGGCCGGAACAGCCCCGTTTCCAGACTGTAGAGCGGGAGATACTGGTAGAGCAGACTGACATCCAGATGTGCGCTAATCTGCTGAAGGATGAAGACGAGGATGTTTGCGATCAGCAGGTTGAGAACGACGGTTGAGCCTCGTGGCTTGTCGTTGAATCGCATGCGATGCTCGGAGGATGACATAGAGGAACAAGAGGGTGGCTAAGTGAGATGGGCGCAACTCTTTGTCGCGACTTATGAGCGATCCAATTGCCTCGACCTACTCCCCGTCTGTGCTCACTCATGTAGAGTAAACTATGATAATTCCTAAAGCCCCCGTTTTTTCACCGGATGAACTCACAGAAGTCGAAGCCATCGTGGGCGAGTTTCAGTGCTCAATCCAAGTCATCCATGGGGCGCGTCGGAATATCTACGCAATCATCGGCGACGAACGTAGTGAGACGATGGTCAACCGCCTCCTTGGGCTCTCCTGTGTCGATCGTGTTGATCGGATGGACTCCGTCTATAAGCTGATGGATCGCCGTAGTGATCTTGGGGCGCAGGCGATGGAGGTAGCGGGGGTGAAAATGGGCGCCGAGCCACTCTTTATCGCTGGGCAGTGCACCATCAACCCCGACGAGCCACAGCACTTTCTCGAAACCGCCGCAGGGGTCAAAGAAGCAGGGGCGCATATGATCCGCGGTGGCGTTTGGAAACCAAGGACATCGCCACACTCCTTTCAAGGCGGCCCGGTCGCTCGACATCCTGCTCGAAGCCCGAGCGCAGACTGGCCTCCCCGTCATCGCTGAGGTGATGGAGGTTGAGCATTTGCAGCTCTCGATGGAGGCAAAGTTGGACGCTATCCAGATTGGTGCGCGCAACGCATTGAACTACTCGCTTCTCGGGGCGATAGGCCGGGCGACCTGCGAGCACCGCATCCCCATCCTCCTGAAGCGGGGGCGGGCGATGGCCCCGGTTGACGAATTTATCGCGGCGGCGGAATACCTCGTGGCGAATGGTAACCCAAATGTTCTCCTCTGCCCGAGGGGCACCTTGCCCGGCCTCGATGGCTACCGGAACCATCCTGACGAGTCGATCACGCCGCTGCTGAAGGAGCGGACGTGGGCGCCCGTTGTGGTGGACCCATCACACTCCGTCGGACGGGCGAAATACGTGCCTGCGTGCTGCCTCTCAGCGCTAGCTTATGGAGCGGACGGCCTGATCATCGAAACCCACTGTAATCCAAGGCATGGAATCGGAGACGATCCGAAGCAGAGCATTACGCCCGAAGTCCTCGCGCAGGTGATTAAAGATGGCCGCGAGCTTTGGAATCTAAAGAGCCGCTGGTAGAGAGCCAGTGATATCTCATTGAAGAAAAATCATTCAGATTTGCCTGCGACATTCTCCATCGCGATCAACGGGCGAAACTTCTTCTTAGCCCTCGCGGGACTCCTGGGCCTCGTTTTCCTCTTCACCTGCTCGCGTCGGGGAGATGCCTACATTCCGAAGGAAGTCGTTTGGGCGGAAATTCAGCGAGAAGCGCCTCAATATGGGCTCGATCCAGCCTTTGTTCTCAACATTGCCTACGCTGAGAGTACGCTCAACGCGCATGCTGACACCGACTACGCGCGGGGCATGATGCAGCTGTCTCATGCGGCTTGGTCGGATCGATCAGACCACTCCTGGGAGCAGGCCTACAATTGGCGGATAAACTTAAAGGTCGGGATGCGGCACCTTCAATATCTCAAAAGTCGCCTTGAGCTCAAGAAGCGCTACAGCACCGCTCGCTTGGCGGCGACTCATTTGAATCCAGTTGATGTCACAGTTGAGCTTTGGATGGCAAGTCGAGTCATTCTAAGTATCGATCATCAATGATGGTTCTGCAAAATTTTGCAACGCGGCGAGGTTGCCTTGTTGTGTGGAAATGCTTCATTTGGCGGCGTGAATGTATTAATCACAGGGATCAGTTCAGGGCTTGGAGAGGGGCTGGCTCACGCGGCACTCAGGGCGGGTGCAAACGTGTGGGGGATCAGTCGCCGCCCACCGGACAAGTCATTCTCAGTTTACAGGGAGCGCTTGCGTTTTTTGTCAGCAGATTTGTCAGACGCTGAGAACGCCTCGGCTGCCGTTGAGAACTGGGTGGCGGATGTGGGCAAGTGGGACCAGGTTTGGCTCAACGCGGGGATCCTCCCGCCCATCGCCGATCTGCGTGCAACCTCGTTGAGCATTTTGAAAGCAACCTTCGAGGTCAATGTCTTCGCTAATCACTGGTTGCTTAGTCTTCTCGAGGGAAGGGCGCAGATTGAACAGGTGGTGGCAATTTCTTCGGGCGCCTCTATTAGTGGGCATCGCGGTTGGAATGCCTACGGAATTTCGAAGGCAGCTTTGAATATGTGGGTGCAATCCTTTGCTGCTGAATTGCCCAAGACGCATTTTACAGCTCTGGCACCGGGTCTCGTGGATTCAGAGATGCAGGATTATCTGACCGCATTGGCAGTCGATGAGCGCTATCCGACGATTGAGCGCTTGAAGGCGGCAAAAGGGACTGAACAGATGCCGGACGGGGTGGAAGTAGGGCTACGGCTCTGGGATGTCGCCCCGAAGTTGGTCGAGCAGGTCGCTTCTGGCAGCTATGTCGATATCCGAAAGTTTGCGGACGATAGTTGACCTTCGTGGGGTGGGTGATTTGGAGAAAGAGATGTCTGCAGAAGATAAAGCTTTTCTAGAAAGTGGCGTGACGGTGGAAAATACCTTTGTTCGCCATCGAAATGTCCTCCTTTCCGAAGCCGATTTTTCGCCGCTTTACGTGGACTACTACTTGCATTGCAAGGATCAGGGCATTCACCACGAACCCGAATTTGACCAACTCTTCAAGGAATTGCTCGCGGCCTTTACGCTGCATTGTGCATCGCGTCCGCAAAACGAAGTCATCGCTTGGACGATCCGCTTCGCCAATCCGCTTTGTAGTGCTTTTTTTGCCGGCGACACTGAGCGAGGGACGGTCGCGGGTCGGCTTTTTACTTCGGGTATTCGCCCGGGTGGCGAAAGTGAGATGTATCAGGAAATCAAGCGCCCGAACAAACCGCTGCATCGCAGTTACGTCGATTTCAAGGGGCAGGGAGCGATCGCACCTGTGGAGCGTTTTTATGCGCAAAGCGAGCAGCGCCCCGGGCGGCTGTTTTTCCCCGAGGGCGATGTGGGCGTGCTAGCGACGGCTCACCCTGATTACGACGAGGGCTGGTTCACGACGATGAGCACTGATATTCTCGCGGGATTGTCGGAAAATGAGGAGAGCAATCTTCTCGAGACCCGCCGCTATCGTTGGTTTTGTGGATGCAGCTTGGAGAAGATCCAAGAGGTGCTTCGCCCAATCTGTGAGCAGGACCCCGAACAGATATTTGGCAACGATCCAACGGCGACGGTAAATTGCCCACGTTGCGCGGCTCACTACACCGTAACAAAAGACGATTTGAATTCGCTTTGAGTTGCAGCGTGGCTATGCGTGTAGGGATGAGCTTTAGACTTATTCATCTCTTTCCCTTGGTCGCCATTACTACGCTTTGCGCTTGGGGTGAGCAGGTGACCAAGGTTGTTCAGCATCAACTAGGTGACCTCATGTTTGAGTCTACGATCGTTTACTCCGATTTGGGTGGCGAGCTGAAGCCGGGCATCCTGATGATCCCGAACTGGATGGGACCGACTGAGGGTTCGCTCGATAAGGCCAAGAAAATCGCCGGTGATTCCTACGTGGTAATGATGGCCGACGTTTACAGCGTCGGTGGCTCTGTAAACCATTTGTAAAACAATAATGGGCTCAAATGTAAAATTGACCGGTGTGAATAACTAGAGCAGTCTCTATTTCCAGTTAGTTATCACTTTTTGAGTCGTCATAGACTCATCAGATCGCAGCACTATCTCTGTAGGTCGAATATTGAAGGCCCCCCCATCGGGTCCCTTTTCTTTTTCCGGGATTCTCCTTTAGCTTTTGTTGAAATTGGGTCTTTTGTCTAAGCGATGAAACTAGCCGAGGCGCTCAAGATTATCGGGTTGGAGAACCCAGGGCTCGATGGGTCGATTGTCGTGAGAGGTGTCGAATGCCGTCCGAGCGCAGATATCGAAGGGAAGGCATTCTTTGTTTTTCCAGAATACCACGATTACCAGCAGTGGTGGAGCGAAGATGAAATCCATGCCTCGGTGCAGGGTGGAGGCCCTGCCTTTGTCGTGAGCAGTCAGTCGACAGGCACTCGTATCAAAAGCGAAAATGTGCCCGTAGCCTGTGCTCGCCTCGCAAAAGCTTTTTACGGTTCGCCGGATGAATCTCTCCCTCTCATCGGCGTAACGGGGACGAACGGAAAAACGACAACAACACAGTTGCTCTATCAAGCCCTCCGTAAGCTGACAGGCTCGGCGGGTTCCCTGGGAACCCTTGGAACATTTCTTAACGGGCAGCTTTGGTCTCCACCCGAGTACACCACCGATCTATCTGTAGAATTGTATCGCAAGCTTGCCGGGCTTCGAGCGGACGGTGCACAGGCTATTGCAATGGAGGTTTCCTCACACGCCTTGGCCCTTGATCGTGTCGCTGCGGTGCAATGGAAAGCAGCGGTCCTGACAAACGTTACCCGCGATCACCTCGATTTCCACGGATCATTGCAGGACTATCATGAGGCCAAAGGCTTGCTCTTTCGTTCGCTTCGGAAGGACGCCGTCGCCGTTTTGCCAACCGCTTCTCCGATGACTCCGGTATATGCCTCTCAGACCGCAGGGACGGTTGTCACTTATGGCAGTGAACCTTGGGCGGATTTGAAACTGATTCATACTTCGGTCGAATCTACTGGGACTGACTTCTGCGTTGAATGGAGAGGTGCCCGGGCCGAGCTTCGAACCTCGTTGGTAGGCTTTTTTCAATTAGAGAATCTGATGGCTGCAGGAGCAACCTTGCTGGGGCTGGGGCACTCCTTTGAAGCCAGCTGGGAGGCGCTTTCGGGTGTGCAGGCTATTCCTGGCCGAATGGAGCGCATCGAACTGCCCAATGGAGCAGCGGTGGTAGTCGATTATGCTCACAACCCGGACGGGCTCGAAGTTGTCTTGAGTGCTTGCCGACAGCTGGCACCTCGTTCCTTGCACCTCATTTTTGGATGTGGAGGCGATCGGGATCGAGGTAAACGGGCGATAATGGGTGAGATTGCTACACGTCTCGCCGATCAAGTTTGGATCACTTCTGACAACCCGCGTTCGGAAGATGCGCGATCAATCATCGCGGATATACAGACTGGGGTTATGGACGCAGGTAGGGTAGCGACGATCGAAGACCGGAAGGACGCTATACTCGCAGCGTTGGAACAAGCCAGGGATGGGGACCTCATTCTGATCGCTGGTAAGGGCCATGAGGACTATCAGTTGGTGGGTGATCAGAAATTATCGTTCTCGGATCGATCCGTCGTGGAAGAATGGATACAAGCTGAAAATGGCGGCAGCTAATCAGAGCTTAGTCCGTCGGAAGTAAGTCTTTTTTGAAGCTCTTCGATGGAGTCTGACCAGGTGCTTCCTTCGTAAAATTCTACCCCGGACGCAATGCCTTGGAATTTGTAGGCAGCAGTTTTTGTGTAGCAGGTTCCTAAATACAAGTATTCAAATCCTTGCTCTTGGTGCAACCGTCCACAGTCGCCTAGAATCCATTTACCAAGAGATCGCTCAGGGTTCCATTCTGGATCATAAAAAACAAACCAGTAGTGAGCGATAGCGGCGTCATGAGGCAGCAGTGTGATGCCGACCAGCTCCGTGTCGCAATAGGTCGCAATACATTGAGTTAGGAAGTTGCGCTTGAGGATGTATTCAAGTCGCTCTGAGGTCATGTAGGGTGGCTGGAATCGGCCTTCGACCCACTCTATGACGGACTCTTTCCAGCGTGGGTGACTCGCCATCAGCTCCTTGATACTAAGGCGATTGCTGTGTAAGCCTGTTTCTGTGCCGCGGTGTTGCAGATAGCGACGTTTCTTGTCGAAACCCAGCTCTCGAAGATCCAGACGAAGACTCCTTGCGAGGTAGAAAAGTTCCCGCTCTTCTGCGTAGTCGTTCGATGCGGGGAGGAAACCTTGCTCGTAGATTGAAGCGAGCGTGTCGCTGGATTCTTTTTCGGCCAACACTCTATAGGGAAAAGTGTAGTGGCGGTAGTCGACAGAGCTTTCTCTAAAATGTAGGCGCATCGGGGAGTTGGTTCAACGGCGCTGGGTCCACGAGGTGTTGGAAAATCGGGCTACATCAGCGGCGGCGACATGCAATGTAAAAAGCGGTATTGAGGCTGTTGAGGCCAAGCCGACTTTGACGCCGAGTCGATGAGCAAATGCTTCTGAGAGATCTTCTGGAGTGAGTGACTTCGAGAGGCGTTTTGATTCTAGGCTGCCTTGGACGAGGATAGATTCTTTGCCACGGTGAATGGCTGAGCCGGCAATTTTCAGGCCGCTGATGGAATCGATGATGTCTGAGCGAACAGGCGCTTCAAAACAGCTCAGGGCAGTTGCTTTGAGCGGAGCGTCGTGGCTTAAACAGGTAAATTCACCGAGTTCATTCAGCGCCTCGAATAGGGCCGTGTGAACGGCTTCGTACAGGCAAGTAGTCTTTTGTTCGGCGAAAGATGTCCCACGCGCGAAGACAAGGGCGTAGGTGACATCAGAGCGATGATCTACAATGCCGCCCCCGGTTGGTCGGCGAACAACGCTGACTGGCGCCTCTGCTTCGAGTCTTTTGCAAACGTCTACCCATCTTTGAAAGTATCCAAAGCTCAGCGAGGGCTCAGCCCAGTCGTAAAAACGCAGGACGACCGGTGACGCAGGGCTGAGCGCATGCCTCATCGCAAGGTCGGCTGCCATGTTTTCAGCCGCCGTTCGGGTTTCTGTGCTCAGAACACTTAGATGGAGTCGCTCCATTACTCTAAATTGGTGCCAGCCCTTAGATGGGTAGGGCAAGATTGGGTTTGCGATTCTTGTACTTCAAAATCCTATGAGATGCATGAGCTATGCTACGCTATTGAATCCGCAGATCGATACGCTCCCGGTTTACCAACCCGGTCGCCCGATTGAAGTCGTGGCCCGCGAGCTTGGCTTGAATCCAGCGGAGATTATAAAATTAGCTTCGAACGAAAACCCACTCGGAGCCTCTCCACTCGCGCTCGAAGCTGCCGCCAAGGCGCTGAAGGATGTTTGGCTTTATCCAGACAATGGTGGCTACGACTTGACTGGCCGTCTGGCAGAAACGATGGGCGTGCCATTTGAATCGATTGTATTGACTGCCGGCTCAAATGAAGTTTTCTACCGGCTAGGGGACCTCTTCGTTGCCCCAGGTGCGGAGGTAGTGATGGGAGCGCAGGCATTTATCACTTATCGAATTTCAACGCTTCTACGCGGCGGCACAGAGGTCTTAGTGCCGATGCCTGATGGCGTTCATGATCTCGCGGCGATGCGGGCGGCGATAACCGAGCGCACGCGGCTTGTCTTTCTTCCCAATCCAAACAATCCGACCGGGACTTATCTGCCAGCAGATGAAGTCTTAGCATTCGCCGAGAGTTTACCCGAGCACGTTGTTTTCTGCTACGACGAGGCCTACGCGGAGTATCAAGAGGCTGCGGTTGATCTGCGGCCTTTGATGAGAGCTGGTCGAAAAATCGTCGCAACGAGGACCTTTTCGAAAATCTACGGATTGGCGGGATTTCGCATTGGCTATGGATACGCGGAAGCTGAACTCGCCACGCTCCTTCAGAAGGTGCGGCCGCCATTTAACACTGGCAGCGTCGCACAAGAGGCAGCCCTGGCTGCGCTGGACGACGATCTCTGGGTTCAGCGAAGCCGGTCGGAAAACGAGGCTGGGCTTCGACAGATGGAAGCAGGCTTTGATCAACTCGGCTTTTCTTGGACGCCCTCGAAGGCGAATTTCATTCTCGTCGAAGTCCCGAATGCCGCGGAGGTCTCAAGCGATCTGCAGCAAGCGGGTGTCATTGTCCGACCCGTTGCTGGCTATGGATTGCCTAACCACCTGCGGGTGACGATTGGAACAGCGGCTCAAAATAGCCGTTGTCTTAACGCCTTATCTAGCGTTTCAGGATCGAAGTAAGTGATCACACTTTATTTTGATAGCTGGGAGTTTTGGGTCGTTCTTACGTTCTGCTTGATTGCAAACGGGTTTTTTGCGGGAGCTGAGCTTGCCCTAGTTCGCTTGCGATTCAGCCACTTCAACCCGGATTTACTGGCGCAGTTTGAAAGGGATGGCCGGCTGCAAAAACTGATGAAGTCTCCCGATGAGCTGGTTCAGTCATTGCGAGTGGCGTCGGTTCTTTGTAATCTAGGAGTCGGAACACTGCTTTTTCTGTTAGCACAGGGCGGATTCCGAGACCTTATCGATAAGACGGGAGTTTCTCTGTCTCTATTCGCAACCTACGGCTTGGCGCTCATTGTTTTCGTTCCGCCCGTGTATACCTTGAGCGACTTATTTCCTCGCTCGATGGCCACCCGCTATCCTCTCGAGGTAGTTAAGTTGGGGTTTTACCCACTGATGTTCGTCAGAACGCTCTTCCGGCCAGTTGTGATTTTTGGAAAGAAGGGTTCAAATTTGCTTATCGCGCCATTTTTGGAGGCATTTAAGTTTCGCCCCTTAGCGCGCATGGAACTTGAGGCGCAGCTAGAATTGCTCGACGATAAAGATGTATCGACCGCCGTCCAATCGATCTTGCGCAACACCTTTCAGCTTCGGGATTTGGTCGTGGCGGACGTGCTCCTCCCTCGAAACCAGGTGAAGATTCTCAACACTTCGCTGCCGATTGATGAAAATTTGAAGCTAGCGAGGGAAACGGGCCATACGCGTTTTCCGCTGTGTAATGGTGATCTGGATCACTGCATCGGGCTGGTTCACGTGAAGGACCTGTTTCGACATGGCGTAGGCGAAACCGATTTGAGAACGGTGAAACGCGATATGATTCGGGTCGACGGCGATGAGACGCTTGAGAAGGCGCTCTCTAGACTCCTCACCCACAATATCCATATGGCACTCGTCGTTGATGAATTCAGAGGGGTCGCAGGGGTGCTGACGCTAGAAAAGATTCTCGAGCAACTCGTAGGGGATATACGTGATGAATTTGATGCGGAAGAGGGAGATCTTATTCGTGAAGCACCCTCAACCGCAAACACCCTCATCGTCGATGGCCTGACCCCGCTCCATGAGCTTGAAGAACATTTTGACGTCGATCTGAGCAACGACGAAGTCTCGACCGTCAATGGCTTGATCACACTCGAGATGGGCTACATCCCCAAAGAGGGAGAGTCTATTGAAGTGCACGGACTCATCTTGGAAGTGACGGAGGTTGACGAAACGCGCGTCATCGAGGCCTCTATTCGCGTCTCCGATACTAGCAAATTTGAAAAGACTGAAGTAACTGAGTCAGAGACACATCAAGACTAGCGGAGGTGGATCTTAACCGTTCCTCGCCCTGTAGACCGTTTTTCGGCGAATCCTAGCCATGTGGAGCGGTGGGGAGCTGGAGGTGTTTTGGAGGTTGCCATAAGAGCGTGTCAGGTAGCTTTTTCGAGACTTTTTGCAAAAAATGACGATCTTTTAAATCACAATTACCCGTTTTATCCGATAAACTGGTTGGCTCGGACTGCGGCGCCCTGATTTGAAAACATCATTTATAGGTGAAAAAATAACATTGCTTTGGAATCACACTTGTCTATTGAATATTTTTGAAGCCGTTGGTTTCATCCTAGTTAATCGTAACTGAAACGCATGAATACTTTCATAAAAAATACTCTCCTCTCAGGACTTCTCACGACTGTTGCAATTCAGTTGCAGGCAGCCCCATCTGTTAGCCTCGGGGACGATGCTATCTTGTTCCTCACGCTGTCTGGAGGTATCGAGCACCAATCGAATACTACCCGCCAGAAAACTAACGAAGAATCAGAAATGATCTTCACGGTTACACCGGGTGTTGAGCTCCAGCTTGGGACCGAAAATGCTGCCTATCTTGAGGCAACGCTCGGTCTTGAAGTTCGTGTGCACGACGATCTAGATAATCTCGATGGTGAATACATCCGATTCAACTCATTAGGTTACTACGACACTGGTGTTGCTCTTTTCAAGGGCTATGCGTCTGCCAATGAGCTTGGAACTAACAGCGTAGATTTCTCTACCACGACTCCGACCGCAGACCTTGCTGAACGCTCGGATGTCGCGATCGGTGGCTCCGTCAACTATCTTTTGTCTGATCAAGTATCGCTCAGCGGCGGTGTGGATTATCTCCACCGTTCCTTTAATGATGCTTCGCTTCTCGCGGGCTCGGACGCTGTTTCTGTTCCGCTTCGAGTCCTCTATGCGTTCGACCCCGCAGTGAGCGCTTTCGTTGGCTACCGTTACCGGACTGCATCGCCCTTTAATGCGCCAGCAGGTAGTGATATCCCAGATACTGAAGACCACTACATCTTTGGTGGTATCGAAGGTGAGATTTTCAATCCTCTCTGGACGGGTTCGATCGATTTAGGTTACCAGACTCGTGACTTCGATGGCAGTGCTCTGATCGGTGGATCTTCCAGCACGTTCTCCTACAATGCCCGTTTGAACTACGCAGCGGACACTAATTGGAACGTATATGGTGCTCTCTCACGTGACTTTGGACAAGGCACTAGCGACGCAGCGATTTCATACACCCGAGACCAGATTAGCATCGGCACTCAGTATCTCATCAGCGAGATGTGGTTAGCCGGCGGTAACCTCACCTTGGCGAAAACTGAGTTCGAAGATACATCGGCCAGGAAGGGTCGTGTTGATCACTTAGTATCAGCCTCGGCAAGTGTCACTTGGAGCCCGAACGAATACGTCCGCATCACAGGTGCCTATAAGATCAATGATCTCAACTACGACTTCATTAATCCTGCATTTGACGAATACAAAAACACCGTCTTCAGCTTGACGGCGTCTGTTCGCTACTAATTGCGGTAGACAGTCTTACATTTCCTTTGCCGGCTGGCGGGTCTTTGACATTGCCCCGTCGGCCTTTTTTTGTCTAAATTTGAAGCATATGAGTCGCTCCATGTCGCAATTTATCATCTTTTTCGTGTTCGTAATAACCCCTTTGGTGTCTTTTTCGCAAAGCTCGCAAAGCTCGCAAAGCTCGCAAAGCTCGCGAATTGGCTCGTTGGGCGATCAGGCTTCCAGCTCGTACGTTATTAAGCCGCTGGATTTTGTCTTGTTTAGAATTATTGGCGAAGAGGCCGATGTTCAAATGCGAGTTTCGAACGACGGTGCAGTGGTTCTGCCATTTATTAAGGCGGTTAATATCGCTGGAATGTCCGTGGCTGACGCACAAAAGCACATCTATACTCTATACGATGGAGATTACTTCATCGACCCACAGCTTGACTTAACAATCTATGCCAGTTCTGCGCAGACCGTCGAAGTTATGGGCCTAGTAATGAGACAAGGGAGTGTTCCGATCCCGGCAGAAGAACGGCTATATTTGCTCGAGGCTTTATCCATGGCTGGAGGAGCTCAACCGCTGGGGGATCTCAAAAATGTGATCATTCGCCGCGCTGACGAAAACGGTGAGCAGGTGGAGATTTCCGTTGATACGCGAGACATCACGACCCGCGATCACCCACTTGAGGATGGCGATCTTATCGTTATCTCTCGGCGCCGTATTTAATCCAAGTCTGTCAAAATTTAAATTTTACTGTTATGCACAATCAAGATGAACGTTCTTCAGGAGGCTCTGGCTCCTACGGTGGTTATTACTATGGCGAAGGCTACGGCGGCGGGTACAATGACGCGGCTCTTTCTCCGAGGGGGCTGAACGATTACCTTATAATCCTGCGCGAACGCATCTGGTGGTTCGTGACTACTGTCTTCATTGTCTTGCTCGGCGTTGCACTCTTTACGTTTAACTCGACTAAGCTCTACATGGCGACATCCTCAGTTCAGATCTTGAGAGCTCGCGAGGCTGCGGTGGACATTGAGATGGTTGCAGATGATCGCCTTTACGGGACGGAAGATCTCCAGACACAGATTAACATCCTTGAGAGTCTTGAGATTGCTCGAGAGGTTGATAAACGTATCCAAGGTGCTTTTCGCAAGCGCTTTATCGCTCCTTATGAGTCCGGAATTGACTCTGCTATTAGCGGTGAACGCGAAGCGCTTGATATCCTCTTCTTAAACCGGAAGATACAGCCCCAGCGGTTGTCGTTTTTTATTTATATCCACTACATTCACCCAGACCCAGAGGTGGCTGCAGATGTAGCCAATCTTTTCGCCAAAGCGTATATTCAGTTTTCGAAAGGACAGACTACGGAAACAACCGTAGAAGGGGTTAAAGAGTTAGCGCAGAAAATTAAGTTTCAGGCTGAAAGCGTTCGAGAGGTTGAGGAGCGGATCACTGAATTTAAATCGAAGAACGGCATTACTTTTAGCGAGCGCCAAGATATTGATAGTCAAGAATTACTCCAGTTACGGACACTTCTGACAGAGGCAAAGCGTGATTTTGACGAGAAAAGAACGTATCACGAACAAGTTATTCGTGCGCAGGAAAGCGGCACGCCGCTTCAAGAGCTTTCGCTGATTGGCAACGACCATGCGATCATCAGCTTGAATTCACAGTTATCCACTCGTGAAGTGGATGTTGCAGTGCTGGCGAAGCGATATGGTTCCTTGCATCCAATCATGGCCTCTGCCTTGAGAGCCTTGGAGCAGGCTAAGTCAGAGCTATCAAAGGCGACCGACCGCAAGGCAAATGGGATAATAAATGAATACGATCGGTCTCGAGAAAATTGGACGCTTTCTGAGGCGAATCTTAGTGCTAAAGAGAAGGACATGATTTCGTTGGATCGGTTGCGCCCAGAATACAATGCCCTCGTTCGTGATTTAACGATCAGCCAACATAACTACGAGGCGACATATTTCCGTTATCAACAGCTCGCCACGATCATGGATACGGAGGGTGACAGCGCGCGTATTATCGACCGAGCGAGTCCGGCGCCATTGAATAGGCCTGATAGCCCAAATACGGTAATGAATCTGGGTATCGGATTAGTGCTGGGCCTCGGAATGGGTTTTGGTTTTGTGATCCTCCTAGCCGTTCTTGATGATAAAGTGAAGACGGCTTTCGACATCGAGACCACGATTGGCCTCCCTATTGTCGGGATCGTTCCACGTATCTCACTTGTCGATATGACTCAGAAAGCGCGGGTTGTCCTCGATAGCTTGGAAAAGCACTCAGTGGAGGCCTTCCGTGCCATCCATTCAACTTTGAAGATCAGTGAAGAGGGTAGAAACGCGAAGGTGATTCTAACCACCTCGACGATCCCCAGTGAAGGTAAGTCTTTCGTCTCCACGAACTTAGCCTTCACTTTCTCACATCACAGCGAGCGCACGTTGGTTATGGACTGCGACCTTCGCATGCCGAATGTAGGTAAGTCTTTAAATATCTCGAACAAGGTGGGTTTGATCCAAGTTCTCTCGGGTAAAGCTACCCTTGATGAGGCGATCATCAAAGATTTCGCACCTGGGCTGGATGTCCTCGTTACGGGTGGCCGTAGTAAGAATCCAACACAACTCCTCAGTAGCACGGCTTTTGAGAAGGTCATAGAAGAGCTGCGTCCTCGCTACGAGAAGATCATGATCGACTGTCCGCCTTTGGCGCCAGTCAGTGATGCGTTGAACATTTTGTCGCTGGTCGATGGGGTTATTTACGTGGTTCGTTTCAATATGGTGAAGCGTAAGACAGCCGCCCTCAACGTGAAACGCTTAAGAGATTCAAATGTCCCTATTTTGGGCGCGGTATTGAACAATATCAATACAAGCGTAGCGGGCTACTACTACAGCCATTACTACGACAGCTCCTATCGTCATTACTACGTGCAAGGTGGAACTGGGACCGCGGAATCCGATGCTGTCGAAGAGGAGTCAGCGACAGACACACAGCAAGCTTAAGCATTTGCCTAGCTACTTTTTGAACCCTGAGTCGTTTCTTGCGGCTCAGGGTTTTTATTTACTCGCGGCTCTCTGCAGCCGATCTATGAGAGCCGTATTCGCGGCCGTAGGCGTGGGTAATTCGATAAGAATCTGAAGGACCTTTTTGTCTTCGTCGAGAGACCTTAAGAGGCTGTAGAGCGACCTTTGTGCCGTTTGTGTGTCTCCGTCTTCTGAGAGCCAGAAGATGTTTTCGGCGCTCGCTGAATCGGCTGGCTTTTCGAAATATACACGCGCTTGACCGGCAATTTGCGCCTCATGGATGGCGCTTGTTTGCAGTAGGTAGGTTGGTGTCTTCGGACTGTAGTGGCGCGCGAGAGAGCCAGGAGCCAAAAGAGCTTCATTCTTATCTTTAGGCGTGAAATCAGTTTTATCTGTAACAGATATCCCTAGGGCCTTTTCTAGCTGATGCTTTTGGATGTCTCCATGTCTTAGGAGGATCGGCTTTCTTGGGTCTCGGACATCAACTATCGTTGACTCGATTCCGATCTTGCAGGGGCCTCCTTGCAGGATGGGTAGTCCAGCGTTCGGAAAGGATCTTAGAACGTGCTCGGCTGTAGATGGCGAGACATAGCTGAAGGGGTTCGCGCTTGGGGCGGCCAGTGGTGCCCTTGCTTTATTCGAAAGTGCTCTAAAAATTGGATGGCTTGGTAGTCGTATTGCGATGCTAGGCTTCCCGGCGGTAACGATATCGGGGACGCACGGTTTTTTCTCTAGGATTAGGGTTAGCGCCCCGGGTATGAACGCGTCGGCCAAAGCTTTAGCCATCTCAGTCCAAATCGATAGCTCGTGAACATGCTCTAATTCGGAAAGGTGGACAATGAGCGGATCGATAAGAGGCCTCCCCTTGAGCTCAAATATGTTTCGACAAGCTGTTTCATTGAGGGCGTCTGCAGCTAGGCCGTAGACAGTTTCCGTCGGAATCGCGACTAAGCCTCCATTCCTAAGCGTGCGCGCCGCGGCCGCGAGATTTCTCTCAGTCGGTGGGAAAATAAAAGAAGCTCCTACATCGTCTGTAGGAGCTTCGGTAAACTCAAATTGGTCTCTTGCGGCGATCACTGGCCGACAAGTATTACTTCATGAGGAGGAGATTACGTGCACGTTTGATTTGGCGCGTAATGTGGCGTTGCTGCACAGCTGTGAGGCCCGTGATGCGACGAGGTAAAATCTTTCCGGTGTCAGTGACGTGGCGGGATAGGAGCTCAACATCCAGATGAGTAAGTTCCATCGGGTTCTTAGATGCTGTTGTCTCTGCTGGCTGTTCTTCGCTCATAAACATCCCATAGAGCTGTGCATTTATGTCCTTGGCAAGTGATTTTTAAGTGAATTGCTCCTCAAGCTACCTTGCAAGCTTGCCAGTGTAGAATGAACAAGACTTTGTCGGATCTCTTGAAAAATGGTTGAGTCTTTCAAATGGGATAATTTTAGCCGCACTGCGGCAGCCTTGGTCGGTCTTATTTTGCTTTTTCTGATCTGGGATCAACAGTATTGGTGGCGGATTCGCGAGGAGTATCTGTTTGGCTTTCTCGTTCCTGTTTTGGTCTTTTGGGTGCTGAATGAGCGTAAGGCATATTTTCGTTTGATCATTGATGGGTCCGCGACCCCCGGGAGATCCGAAGAGGAGCGTGCTTGGGCTCGTAGTCTGACGAGAGCGAGAAGTTTGAAACTACCTACTTGGGTAGAACGGTTTTCAGATTTAGCCGCCGGGGCAGCTGTCGTCTTGGGCTTTGTTTGGGTCGCTTTTGCTGCGCTCTATCGAGTGATGGAGGGCCATAATCTTGTGACGACTCAATTCATGGCGATGTCCAACGCGCTTTGATGTTGGCTGCGGTCTATGTGTTCTGCGAACGACGAAAGTGTGGTGAGCGGATTCCATTAGCTGAGCGGTGGATGTTGGTTGGGTTGTTTCTCTTTCCTGCCTTGATATGGGTGCTTTCGGCTCCGTTATTTAGTTTTTTAGACAATACCATCCGCACCTTTCTCATGAACAAGGTCGCGGTCATTGTATTTGGAATCTGCGACATTTTGGGCTTTTCTATTGTGCGAGAAGGGAGCGTCCTTGTGTTGCCAACGGGCAGGGTAGGTGTCGCGGAGGCGTGTTCGGGGATTTACTCGCTAATGGCCTCATTGTTTGCCGGATCTTTCTTGGCTTCGATGTCTCTTCCAGTCGGATTTGGTAGCCTCTGGAAGAAAGTCACAATGGTTATTGCGGCGATGTTCTTTGCCTTTTTGACGAATATTGGGCGAAGCCTCTTTCTCACAATATGGGCATACAATCACGGGCCTGATGCGATCGATGAGCACATTTTCTTGGTCGGGCAGGACTTAGGTTCACTGCACGATTTTCTGGGATATGCCGTCATTGCCCCAGTCGTGCTCGCTCTCTTGGTGCTCGTGCCGATTTTTAATTTCAAGTTCGAGCAGCCCGCATAGCGATTTTGAAGAATTGAGATTGCGGGACGTTCGTAAACTTTCGCTATTATGTCCCGATGAAGGCTCTCCTATATACGAACGAATTCCCCCCCTACACCTATGGTGGCGCTGGTGTCCATGTAGGGTATCTCAGTCGAGAGCTGGCTAAATTGGTCGGCGTTGATGTTCGCGCTTTTGGTGACCAAGACTCGGTGGATGGTTCTACCCGAGTCAAAGGCTATGATTTTAAGCTAGATGAGGCGACCGCTCCTAAGCACCTCCTAAGCGTCCTTGGGGCAATTGGACGAGGGCTGAACTTCAACCTCGATAATATCGATGCAGACGTGGTCCATTGCCATACGTGGTATGTGCACATGGCTGGAATTCTTACAAAAATGGCCTACGGCATTCCGCTTGTGGTGACGGTTCATTCGCTCGAACCATTGAGACCGTGGAAGCGTGAACAGCTTGAGGGCGGCTATGATTTTAGCCTTTGGGTGGAAAAGACCGCATTAGAGATGGCTGATGCTGTCGTCGCGGTATCAGCTGGAACGCGTCGCGATGTATTGGAGCATTTTGCGGTCGATCCAGACAAAATCGAGATCATCTACAACGGGATTGATCCGGAAGAGTTTAGGAAGGTCGACCCGAAGGCAACTCTTCAACGCTTTGGAATACCTGAGAACGAGCCCTACATCCTTTTTATTGGTCGTATCACTCGTCAAAAAGGCATCATTCACCTCGTCGATGCGATTAAGCATCTAGATAAAGGGTTTAATGTCGTCCTTTGCGCAGGCGCTCCAGATACGCCTGCAATTGCCAAAGAAATGGCCTCAGCAGTCTCTGAGGTTCAAAAAGAGCGTGAGGGCGTTTATTGGGTTGAAGATATGGTCGATAAAAAGGCGCTCATTCAACTTTACTCAGGTGCAGATGTCTTCTGCTGCCCTTCAATTTACGAGCCGTTCGGGATCATAAACTTAGAAGCAATGGCTTGTGAAACACCTGTTGTAGCGTCTGCAGTGGGCGGGATTCCAGAGGTCGTTGTTCATGATGAAACCGGTTATTTAGTTCCCGTTGCGCAAGAGCCCGAGAGCCCATTTAGTCCGTTGCATCCGGAAGCTTTTGCGAAGGACCTAGCCTTTCAGGTAAATCGCCTAATGGCGAATCCCGAGCGCCGAGCTGAGTTCGCCGCTGCTGGGCGTAAGCGGGCAATTGAAAACTTCAGTTGGACCTCTATCGCGGAGCAAACGAGCAAACTCTACGAATCGCTTCTCGAAAAGTAATGCCTCCCTATTTCCAAGTCACACCATCATAAATGCTTAAGGTCAGTCATCAGCCTAGCCCACAGCGGGTCGTTATCGATTATGTAAAGCCATCTGTTGATGGTGGTGCGTTTCCGTTCAAGCGCGTGTTATGGGATCGTGTGACATTCCGAGCCGCTGTAATTACGGATAGCCATGATTTACTCACGGTAGAGTTGAGAATTAGGAAGGCTGGTTCCAGGAATTGGGATCGATTGAAGATGGGGCCGACGGGAAATGATGAGTATGCCTGCGAATACGATCTAACTGAATTGGGACTCTTCGAGTATGAAGTGGGGGCTGGCATTGACCACTTTGGCAGTTGGGCTTCCGGCTTTGCTAAGAAAGTCGATAGTGGGACAGATATTTCGGTCGACCTATTGATAGGTGCTGAGCTCATCAAGAAGGCATCTGCCCGCGCTCGTGGTGACACGGCCAAGCAGATGAGTGACTGGGCTGATTTTCTCAGCGACACCGAGAGAGACTTTGACCAGCGCTTGAAGCTCATTCGGGAGCATTCGCTGAACGAACTTCTCCGTAGTTATCCGGACAAAGCCCTCGAGGTAAAAAGCCAACCTGGGCAGATGCTTGTTGAACGTGAAAGGGCATCGTTCAGCACTTGGTATGAATACTTTCCGCGCTCGTGTTCGAATGATGGCGTCCGCCATGGCACGCTTCAAGATGCCCGTTCGCGGCTTGGAGAGGTCTCTCGGATGGGCTTCCAGGTGATTTACTTCCCGCCGATTCACCCTATTGGCCATGTTAATCGCAAAGGGCGTAATAACTCGCTGACGCCGACGAAGGATGATGTCGGTAGCCCATGGGCGATTGGATCTAAAGAGGGTGGGCACAAGTCGATTTTACCTGCGCTTGGGACCTTGGGCGATTTTGCTGATCTCGTTAGTGACGCATCCAATCATGGTCTCGAAGTTGCTCTCGACCTCGCCTTTCAATGCGCCCCAGACCATCCATGGGTGAAAGAACATCCGGAGTGGTTTAACTGGCGCCCAGACGGAACGGTTCAATATGCAGAAAATCCGCCCAAGCGCTACGAAGATATCCTCCCAATCAATTTCGAGACTGCGGATTACAAGGCACTGTGGGCAGAGCTGAAATCAGTATTCGAATTTTGGATCGAGCAGGGCGTAACGATCTTCCGTGTGGATAACCCGCACACCAAGTCGATGGCCTTTTGGCACTGGTGTATTCTGGAGTTAAAGATGGTCCACCCCGAGACGATTTTTCTCGCCGAAGCTTTCACTCGCCCAAAGCGGAAGTACTGGTTGGCAAAAGCTGGATTCACTCATGGATACACCTACTTCACTTGGAGAAACAACCCGAGCGATCTCCGCGAGTATATCGAAGAGTTAACCCAGACCGAAGTGGCTGATTACTTTTGGCCGAGCATCTGGCCGAATACCCCAGACATTTTGCACGCTGATTTGCAGAAAGGGAATCGAGCGACCTTCATTGGCCGATACGTTCTCGCGGCGACGCTTTCCTCGAATATCGGGATTTATGGACCGGCATATGAGCTACTCGACACTGAGCCTTACCCAGGCAAGGAAGAGTATATCAACAATGAGAAGTATCAGCTCAAGGCATGGGATTGGAACGCTCCTGGTAATATCAAAGCGGAGATTGCGGCAGTTAATCGCATCCGAAACGAGAACCGCGCTTTCCAACGGACGCAAAACGTCAGCTTCATCGACTGTGACAATCCACAGATTATTGCCTACATGAAGCAGAACTTTGATCGCACGAATCAGTTTATCGTGGTAGTGAATATGGACTGGTTTAACCCTCAGTCTGGAACGCTTAATATCTCGCTCGAAAGCATGGGTTTTGGGCCGGATGCAGAATTCACCATTACAGATTTGCTCGACCCGTCACGGACGAGTTACCGCTGGCGTGGGACTAATAATTTCGTGAAGCTCGATCCTGCAAAGTCACCCGCACACATTTTTCAAGTTCAGCGCCATTAGGGAGTAAGAAAAAGCCCCTCGACCACACACTGCGGCCGAAGGGCTTTATAAAAAGTAAGCGATACTTTGCTCGCTACGCTGTTTCGTAATCCACGACCGCGCGGTCGCTTGTCGTTTCTTTGATCAATTCAACGACAGCTTGGTGCGCTGTGTGCACCCGATATGCCTCCAAGTCTTCGGCTGTCTCAAACGCAGTGTAGAGTCCGAAATCAAAGGAGACGGGCGTTTGGCTGAAATCGCTGCCGCAGCTCAAGGTCTTGATACCTGGAATCGCGTCTGGCAGCGCCTCAAGCATCGCTTGAACCTCTGCGATATTTGCCGTTTTTGAGTTACCGCGAGCGGTTTCCTTAAAACGGAAAAAGACGAGATGGTGTATCATTGGAAGATTGCTTCAGCGAATTAAGCCAGCTTTTCGCGCAGGAGGGCGAAGAGTGATTCGGTGTCTGCTGCAAACGAACGGATACCATGGGCGAGTTTTTCGGTCGCCATCGGATCTTCGTTCATCGCCCAGCGGAAGCTCGTTTCGTCTAGGTTAAGCTCCTTGATGTCGAGATTGGCCGAAGCGTCCGAGTTCAATTTCTTTTCAAGCGGCGCATTCGTAGATGCAAGTTCTTCGAGCAGGTTCGGGCTGATCGTGAGCAGGTCGCATCCAGCGAGTTCTTGGATTTCGCCGATGTTACGGAAGCTGGCGCCCATCACTTCGGTTGTGTGGCCGAAACGCTTGTAGTAGTGGTAGATCTCGGTGACCGATTGAACTCCTGGGTCTTCTGCTCCGACGAAGTCTTTTCCTGCCGAAGCTTTGTGCCAATCAAGAATCCGGCCGACAAACGGGCTGATCAGCTTTACGCCGTTGTTTGCCGCTACGACCGCTTGAGCGAGGGAGAAGAGCAAAGTCAGGTTACAGTTGATGCCTTCTGCTTGCAGCACTTTGGCAGCAGCAAGACCTTCCCAGGTCGAGGCGATCTTGATCAGGATGCGTCCACGAGGAATGCCTTCAGCCTCATACATCGCGATGATCTCACGGCCTTTCGCGATGCTCGCTTCAGTATTGAAAGAAAGGCGGGCGTCGATCTCAGTGCTGACGCGGCCTGGAACGATTTTAAGGATTTCGAGGCCGAACAAAACGAGAAGGCGGTCAGCGACTTTATCTACAAGCTCTTCGCCCGAGGCGCCGCTGGCGGAAGCATCTTTGATCGCTTGGTTGAGAATCGAAGCGTATTTTTCCTTTTGGACCGCTTTCAGGATGAGAGTCGGGTTCGTTGTCGCGTCTTGAGGCGTATAGGCCTTCATCGACGTAAAGTCGCCAGTATCCGCCACTACGGTGGTGAATTGCTTCAGTTGTGAGAGTTGGTCTGTGGAAGAGTTCATATTTATAAATAGCATGAGCTCCCGTGCAGAAAGAGTGCAACGCCAGATTTGTTGAAAGGCTTCGAAGTGCTCAAAGAGAGCAGCTCTGCGCCGCATTCTTTGATTGCTCATCGCCTTCTCGATTTGGGCGAGCGATCACGCCCTCGTAAGGCTCCGTGGCAAAGGGTTGATCACAGCGGCCGTTCTCGATGAGCCAATAGTCGCAGATCTCGAAGAGCTCGGACCGAGAGCTGGCACGTCGCATTTTCTTAAGAAACTGTCCTTCTGGATCCACGCCCTGTCCGACGAAATTGAGGAACTTTTTGATGAAATTCGTCTGCAGATGGTCTGGCACATCTGGGTTTTTAAAGGTCTCCCAGAGCGCGTCGATATAGTTGCGGACGTCACCGAGGGTGGGCCTAAAGAGTGGCTCTCCCCGCGCGAGCGCTCTGATTTGCGTGAAAATCCACGGGTTCCTGATCGCGCTACGGCCGATCATGATGCCGTCGACTCCACTGGCTTTTTGCACTTGGAGGGCTTTTTCTGCCGAAGTGATGTTGCCGTTGGCAAAGACAGGGCAGGTGAGTCGTTTCTTTGCCTCTGCAATCATCTCATAGTCCACCTCACCCCGATACATCTGTTTCACTGTGCGCCCGTGAATCGAAACGAGTTCAACGGCATGGCTTCGAATCACATCTAGGAGTTCGAAAAACAATGACGTGTCAGCAAAACCAATACGCATCTTCACGGTGAAACGTCCGTCGGTCGTCTCTCTCATCGCTCCGAGGAGTTGATCAACTTTTGCTGGGTCACGGAGCAGACCACCGCCTACGTTCTTTTTATAAATCTTGGGGGCAGGACAGCCCATGTTGAGATCGATGCCTGCGATCGGGTAGGGCTCTAGCGCACGCATGGTCCGCGTAACTGAGCTGATGTCTTCACCGATGATCTGGGCAAAGATGGGGTGTTGTGGTCCGATGCCATCGAGTGCGCTTAGAATTTGGCGTTCGGGGGTCGATTGTGGATGGGCCCTAAAGTATTCAGTGAAGAAGTAGTCCGGTGCTCCGTAGTGCAGCATCAGCCGCATAAAGGGGAGCGTCGTTACGTCCTGCATGGGTGCCAGTGCCGTGGGCAGCGTGCTGGCATCGAGGGTCGGAGGGAGCGAGTGCATGCTCTATAACACAGGATCGTCGTCGGTTTTATTTTTCTCTGAGTCCGACTGTTCTTTTAAGATGCGCTCGAGGAGCTCGGTGACATCTTCCACTGAATCGAGCACTGACTGATGGACGTAGATTGGGCTCTTATGGAAGAGAGCGAGTGCGATCGAATCGCTCGGTCGAGCATCGATTTCGACGATTTTTTGGCCGAGCTCGTTTTCCATCTTTAGGATGATACGGGCATAGAAGGTTCCTTCGGAAACGTGATTGATCACGACCCGCTGAAGCTCGACGCCGAAGCCTGTGAAAAAATGCCCGATGAGTTCGTGAGTCATCGGGCGGTCACGCTTCACGTCTTCGATGATCATCGAGATCGTGCTGCCGACACTTGAGTCGACATAGATGATGAAGGTCTTCTCTTCCGGGCCAACAAAGAGGGCGCAGCCGTTTGAGGTCGGCATGACTCCTTTGACTTTTGCTGGTGAGATTTCCCGTTGCATGAAACTAACCTACTTCGATTGATCCGAGTTGCAAGAGAGGTTGCTCCTCAATCTCACCGTGGGTCGAGTGCCAAAAGCCCGTAATGAGCGAGGTCAATCCATTGCCCCTTCTGTCGGAGTGCTGAGCGCTGAATGCCTTCGGGCAAGAAACGCAGATTTTGGACGAGCCGATCAGGCGCTCCATCTCCAGAACGGTGGGCGGTTTCGAGGCGATGGCATCCGTTTTCAAATTGAGCCTGAACAAATGCTTTCCCGGCTACCGTTGCGTGGCCTCGTTCGCGGAATGGAGGAGCGATCCAAATTTGAAAGGCAACCACTGCGCCGTCTTCCCGTGTTGCGTGAGACAGACCTCCAATGAGGGCGTTTTCTACTTCCGAAAAGAGCGCAATCTCTTCGATCTCATTGATTTGAAACCGGGCGTGGAGGTGCGACGCGTCAACTCCGGCGTCTGATTTTAGGCGCGAATAGGTCGTCGAGAAATCCGCTGGGTCACTGAACTTGTAGTCTGGGTGGTGTATTTGAAGTGGAGGCATTGGGCTTTGTTTCGGGCGTCTGCAGTGGGTCTAGGACGATGCAAAGGCGGGTAAGCGTCCGCAAGCTGGATTCTTTGAAGCCATCCTTAGGTGGCGCGGCAACGCCTTTGCTGTTGCCCCATGAGAAGGGACGCCCACGCTCGAAGATATGTCTGAGAATCGCCCAAACTTATACCTTGTTGGCTTTATGGGCGTCGGCAAAAGCGCGGTCGGGCGCAACGTTGCACGGATATTGAAATACCCGTTCATTGATTCCGACACAGCCATCGAGGCTGCCGAAGGCCGCCGTATTCGAAAGATTTTTGAGACCGATGGAGAAGATTGTTTTCGTGAACAGGAGCGAAAGTTCCTCGTCGAAGGGCATCCGACGTCTGGTCAGGTCGTTGCCTGTGGTGGCGGTTTGCCGATTCCAGAAGGACGTGGAGAACTGCTCTCCGGGCTCGGCGTTGTTGTCTGCCTCTTTGCTAGTGTAGAAACAATTTTACGCCGCACCTCGACGAATAATCGCCGTCCGCTGCTCGACGGTGAAGACCCCGAGGGCCGTATTCGAAAGCTGCTTGCGGTGCGTGAACCGGTCTACATGTCCTGCGGCATTGGAGTCTCCGCTGAGGGGCGAACGCTCGATGAAGTGACGGGGAATGTCGTGCGTGTCTACCGCCGAGCGGCCGCTGACTACGGCGCATCGACCGACGCTTAACGGCGTCAGTCTATCTCATCAAGGAGCGGAAGCAGCTCGCTGAGGTCATTGATCTTGAAGTACCGGCCGGCGTGCTTGTCGTCGGGTAGGGAGGTTTCTTCAGCGGCCCATGTGATGGCGTAAGGGACGTGAATGCCGTAACCGCCAAGTTCGAGCACGGGTTTGACGTCTGATTTGAGTGAATTACCGATCATCGCAAAACGAGAAATATCGACGTCGAGGCGCTTGATGAGACGTTCGTAGGTTTGAGGATCTTTTTCCGAAACAACGTCGATGTACTCGAAATAGTGACTCAAGCCACTGGCCGCGACTTTGCGCTCTTGGTCAAGTAGATCGCCCTTCGTAATTAAAAAGAGGCGGTAGCGTTGGGCCACCTTTTCAAGTACATCGACGACCCCATCGATGAGTTCGACGGGCTGGCGAAGCATGTCGCGCGTAATCGTCAGGATGCCTTTGATTTCGTCTGCCGTTATCGTTCCATCAGTAAGATCAATCGCGGTTTCGATAGCGGAGAGGGCGTGTGCCTTCACCCCGTAGCCGAGGAGCTCAAGGTTGCGCATCTCGGTGGCAAAGAGGGTTTTCTCAACCGTCTCACTATCGTGGTAGTGTGCAAGTAAGTCGCAGTAACGGCGGTGCGACTCGGCGAAGATAGTTTCGTTGTGCCAGAGGGTGTCGTCTGCGTCGAAGGCAATGTTTTGAAGGGTCCGCATAGCGTCGAATCTTTGGTAGATGGCTAGTCTGAGTATTGAGCGGGAGAAACTCTTGAGAGCAATCTCCTTGTCACTTCGTTGACTCGTAGATTTTAACAGCCAGCATTGATTGTGCCTCCAATGGGCGCGATTCTAGAAAAGACACAACCCGATCTGATATGTCACGAAAACCTGTAGTTTTAATCATCCGCGATGGCTGGGGAAGCAACCACAACCCTGATCATGATTCTTTCGATGCGATTAAAGTCGCTCCTACACCTGTCGCTGATGCCCTCACAGACGGATGGCCGCGGACCGAAGTGAACGCCTGTGGGCTCGAAGTTGGTCTGCCCGCTGGTATTATGGGAAACAGTGAAGTTGGGCACCAAAATATCGGTGCTGGGCGTATCGTCGACCAGGAGCTCGTCCGCATTAATAAGGGCTTCGCCAGTGGTGCATTGAAGGACAACGCTGTCTTGAATGCAGCCTTTGAGCGTGTTCGTGAGAGCGGCAAACTGCATCTTTTTGGCCTCATTTCAGATGCCGGCGTGCACGCCATGCTGGAGCACCTTTCTGGTCTTCTCGATTTATGTGCTGAGGCGGGTGTCAAAGAGGTCTACGTGCATGCCTTTACCGATGGCCGTGATACGGCGCCTACTTCCGGTCTGAGCTTTGTTGCTGCGATTGAAAAGAAGATGAAGTCAGTTGGGGTCGGAAAAATCGCGAGCGTGACCGGGCGCTTCTGGTCGATGGATCGCGATCTGCGCTGGGAACGTGTGCAGAAGGCCTACGACTGCCTGACCGGTCGAAAAATCGAGCGCACAGCCAAGAGTGCGACCGAAGCCGTCCAATTTTACTACGACAACCCCCTCGACGATTCGCGCAAGGGCGATGAGTTTGTCGTCCCGACCGCTGTCATTGGCGATGACGGAGAGCCGCTCGCGACGGTGCAAGATGGCGATACAGTATTATTTTTCAACTACAGAGGGGATCGTCCCCGTGAGCTCACGCGAGCGTTTACAGAGGACGATTTCGACGGCTTTGATCGCGGCAAGAAGCTCGACCTTTATTACTCCACGATGACGGAGTATAAAAAAGGACTGTGCCCGAACGTTGTCTTCCGCAAGCCGCCTCAGATGAAGCATATCTTGGGTAGCTTTGTTGCTGATTTGGGCATCCCGCAATTTCGTTGCGCCGAGACGGAGAAGTTTCCGCACGTCACGTTCTTCTTCAACGACTACCGAGAAGAGCCGTATGATTTAGAAGACCGTGAGTTGATTCAAAGCCCCAAGGAAGTCGCTACCTACGACCAGAAGCCCGAGATGAGTGCTCATGGAATTAAGGATGCGACCTTGGCTGCGATTCTAAGTGGCAAGTACGGCTTGGTCGTGGTTAATTTTGCGAACGCAGACATGGTCGGCCATACCGGCTCGCTCGATGCTGCGGTTGAGGCATGCGCAGTGGTTGATAGTTGCGTGGGTGAACTCCTCGAGGCAATCGATCAGATGGGAGGTCGTGCGATCATTACTGCCGATCACGGCAACAGTGACCAAATGAAGCAAGTCGATGGAAGTGCTCACACCGCCCACACCCTTAACCCAGTGGAAATGGTTGTTTATGGCGATGGCTGTGCAGAACTTAAACTGAAGAAGGGTGGATGTCTTGGTGATATTGCACCGACGCTACTCCGCTTGATGAAGCTCCCTCAGCCGGTCGCGATGACGGGTGAATGCCTTCTCGAAGACTGAGTTTGATTACAGTTTTTCTTAATTGGGAGCCCACCTGCTAGGTGGGCTCTTTTTTGCGCGATTTCAATGATTCCGCCCGTTGACCCGTGACTCAGAACCTGTCCATCTTGAGGCATGGATAAAGCTTCCATTGTCAGCGTCCTCGAAGAGATCGGTGTTCTGCTTGAATTAAAAGGAGAGAATCCCTTTAAGGTTCGCGCCTACCAAAATGGAGCACGCGCGCTAGAGAGCATGGACGACGCTTTGTCTGACGTTATCGAGGAGGATCGACTTGGATCCGTGAAAGGAATTGGCAAAGCACTTGTTGATAAAATCACTACACTGCATCAGACGGACAATCTTGCCTACTACGATGACCTCAAAGCTTCCGTTGCCCCAGGTCTGGTCGAGATGCTTGAGATTCCAAATTTTGGGCCTAAGAAAATCAAGAAGGTGCATGAGGCGCTTGGCATTGATTCCGTCGATGCGCTTCGTTCCGCTGCGGAGGCAGGTAAGATTGCCGAGCTTGCGGGCTTTGGTAAAAAGTCCGAAGAGAAGTTGCTCAGCGACATTGCTAACCGAGAAGCGTATGCCCAGCGACACCTCTGGTGGAATGTGCGCTCAATCGCTCTTCCTATCGTCGATGGCTTGCGGAAACTACCAGATGTGGATCGCGCCGAGATCGCGGGAAGCTATCGACGGGGTAAAGAAACAGTAGGGGACCTCGACTTCATTGTAGCATCCTCAAAACCCGGGCTCGTCATGGAATGGTTTACGTCTAGGGCGGAAGTGCTTGAGGTCAGCGCTAAGGGGGAAACGAAATCGAGCGTCCGCTTTGAAGGCGGCTTGCAGGCAGACCTGCGTGTTGTCCCGCTCGATCGCTTTCCGTTCGCACTACACCACTTCACTGGCTCAAAGGAACACAATGTCATGATGCGGCAGCGGGCTTTGGAACGTGGCTGGAGCATGAGCGAGTGGGGGCTCTTCGACGCGAACGATGATGCGGCACATACTGCAGGAGGCGAAGGGCGTATCTTAGCTGTGGATACGGTGAAGACTGAAGGCGATCTCTTCAAGGCGCTCGACCTTCATGTCATCCCGCCGGAGCTTCGTGAAGGGCGTGACGAAATTTCATTTGCCGAAAATGCACCTATTCCTGAGCGCCTACAGGTTACTGATCTGCGCGGAGTCTTTCATAATCACACGAACGCTTCAGACGGCTCTGCGACACTGCTTGAAATGGCAGAGGCCGCGGCGGCGAAAGGCTGGGAATACCTTGGAATCGCAGACCACTCGAAAGCTAGCTTCCAAGCGAATGGTCTCGATGAAAAACGTCTGCTTAAGCAAGTTGAGACGATACGAAGCCTGAACGAAAGCGGCACAGCACCCCTGCACCTGTTCGCAGGGAGTGAGGTCGATATCCTAAGGGATGGCAGCCTAGACTTCTCAAAAGAGATTCTCGATCAGCTGGACTATCTGGTCATCTCTGTTCACGCCTCGATGACGGGGATGTCGGAGAATGAGATGACCGACCGTATCATTCGGGCGATGGCTACCCCGACCAAAACCCGCAAGATGCTTGGCCATCTCACCGGCCGCATCCTTCTGCGTCGTGAACCTTATGCAGTGAATGTCTCTGCGATCATTGAAGCCGCCGTAGAGTACGGCGTCGTTATCGAGATCAATGCAAACCCGAGTCGACTAGACATGGACTGGCGTCATTGGAAAACAGCTACAGAGGCGGGTGTGCTCACCTCGATCAATCCCGATGCTCACGCACCGGAACACTTCGACTTTACCGAGGCGGGCGTTATCATTGCTCGGAAGGGTTGGGTCGAAGCGAAGCATGTGCTGAATTCGCGGAGCCTCGAAGGGGTGAAATCGTTTTTTCAGGGAGGTGATTCATGAGCCTGATCAAGAAAGCACTCGTTCCCATGGCGGGGCTCGGAACGCGCCTTTTCCCTGCGACTTTGGCCTGCCGAAAGGAGCTCTTCCCCGTCGTTGGGCCGGATGGAGTCGCGCGCCCTATGCTACATTTTCAGCTGCGTGAGCTTCTATCCGCAGGCATCGAACAGATTGGCCTGGTCGTTGACCCAGGCGGCGAAGAGGCGATTCGACGCTACTTCTCAGGCCCCTCGGTAGATCGGCGTGAGCTTTACACCCAGCGTCCAGAGCATGCCAAAGAGCTCAATGAGATGGCTCGTATTCTGAGTTGCCTAGAGTTTATTGAACAATCCATACCCAACGGATTTGCAGATGCCGTCTTGTGTGCTAAGGCTTTTATCGGGGATGAGCCTTTTCTGCTTTGCACCGGAGATATCCTTTATCGGAAAGGCTGTCATGAAAAAGTCACGACAGCCTTTGAATTGACGCCCGAGAAGTCACTCTCCGCCGTAACCCAAGTCAGCGCCGAACAGCTCCATGGCTACGGAACGATCGGAGGAGAACGGCTCAGTGAAAGTGGCTTGATTGAGGTGAAGCGCATGATCGAAAAACCTTCGCCCGAAGTCGCGCGTTCCGAGCTTCATATCGAAGGACTACCCAAGGACACTTGGCTCGGCTGGTTCGGACTACATGTCTTTACCCCGAGGCTCTTTGATGTTTTGCAGGTGATGACCGATGAAATTAGAGAAGGAGAACTGCAGCTTACCGAAGCCCAGAATCGCCTCATGAAGTTAGAAGGCTATCGCGCGCTTGAACTCAAAAATGAAGAGCGCTTTGGCTTTGGCCTCCCCGGGGGCCTGCTCGATGCGATGACTGGTTTCGCAATGCGATAGCAGCATTATAGGGAGATATCTAGTCCTCCAGTAATGCTTTAATACTTCCCCCAGCTATGGCTTTTCTTTGGAATTTAAGCCTTGGGTTTGATGCATTTGTTGCCAGCTGATACTTTTTGATAAGAGCTTTACCTTCGTCGAGGTGTCCTGCTTTCCAAAGAGTAACGGCGTGTCCTAAATGCGATATGGTTGGATCTTGGCCCTCTATGCTTTGCTGCATCCACATAAATGATTCATTAATCAATTCAGCGGACAAACCATGTATTTGATTCGGAAGTCCGATCGAGGATGGATTCTCCAGTTTTTTAGATAGCTGAAAAATGGCCATGCATGACTCTGGAATCGCATACATGGGTATGAAGTAGTCGCGAAGCAAATACATGACAGGGACGAGAAAGGCTTCTGTTGACCATTGAAAGTCTTGATGAGCTAAGTAGGCACTGGGATCATTTTCGGAATGATTTCATTCACGAGAGTCTTAGCCGTACTCCAGACCTTCACCGCATCATTGAGAACAAATTCGATCTCTTCAGGGAGCCAGAAGTCTTTTTCTAAATTTACCTTATGAGCTTCTACTGGAACGGCAGAGTGACGCACAACGTCGAGAAAAACGTCTTTGTAGCATGAGCCATTCTGATACTTCCCCGCATGTTCTGTCCCTCGAACGTTGTTCTCGCACCAGTCTAACCATTCGAATCGATCATAGGAATGGATTTGGTTCGGGTTTATTTTATATCTCTCGTTTTTAACTAAGCCTCTTTGCATCGCTTTAGTCAATGAGCCTAGCCAGGGGCCCAATTCCACTATAGCGCCTTCGTTCCTATAGAACTCAGAGCAGTAATACTCACCCCAGATTTGTTCGTCTTTCGTAGTAAGCCCTAGCTCACGTATTGAGCTTTTCTTCAGTAATTCTCGGGCAGCATTGAAATCTGATAACGTCTTGGAGTAAGATTTTCACATTGGAGCGAATGGTCGATGGAAATCGGTTTGATACTAGGGTTCAAAAGGGGTCATTCCGTAGGTTTCTATATTTAAATTCCTCACCGCGCTGCGTCCAACTCTATCTCTTGCCAACGCTTTACGTAGCTTCCGACCAACTGCGGGGCACTCGTCCGGGTTTTAAGGTCGCGGCGATGCGGATCTTTCATGGGTTGGCTTGCTCTGTGGGTGTTTTTGGAGCATGATTATTAAAATTATGGTGACGATCGCTTCTTACTCGAAATCGGAAGATGCCTATTTAGCGGCGTCGATGCTGGAGGGCAATGGGATCGCGGTGGAGGTGCGGGATGCGGAGACGGTTTCAGTAAACTGGATTTATTCGAATGCGATTGGCGGCGTAAAAGTAGAGGTGGCTGAGGAGGATGTAGCGCTGGCGCGTGAGTTGCTGGAGGTGGCGCGGGATCAGGTGGGGATCTTAAAATGCCCACACTGTGGTTCGAATGATGTGCGGATGCGTGAGCTGGGTCTGCCAGCATTGATCGGCTACTTTCTCTTCGGTGCATTCATCCCGACGAAGAATCGCGAAGTGGACTGCCTGGATTGTGAGGCGTCTTTTGCATACAAGCCGTCAGAGCCTGACGAGAAGTAGGCCTCAACTGCCCTTTGTTTCGCTCAGGGCGAGATGGACAGCATCATGGATCGTATCGACCATGATCTGAGTCTGCCGGTCGATTTCGAAATTGATCTGATCACCGACAGCGGTCGCATCGAAGGTGGTTTGGCGAAGTGTCTCAGGGATGAGGAATACTTTGAACTCGCCAGTCGCTCGGTTCAGATCGCTCACGGTTAAACTGCACCCGTTCATTCCAATGTATCCTTTATTAAAGACATAGCGCCGAAAGGCATCAGGAACCTTGAGGCTGAGCACGCAGTTCTCGCTCGTTCGATCTACACCGGTAAGGTTGAGCATGCCGTCGATATGACCGCTAATGCCATGGCCGCCCACTTCGGCTCCGCTCTTGGCCGAACGCTCGATGTTCATCCGGTCGCCAACCGTCTTCTCGCCGAGTGTTGTTAGACGCAGGGTCTCGATTGAGGCATCGAAGGTTACGCGTGCATCTTGAATGGAAACGACTGTCATGCAGGCGCCGTCGAGACTGACACTCGCTCCAATTTTGAGATCACCGAGGTGCTCGGGATCAAAATCGAAGCCAAAAGTGGCCGAGTTGTCTCGGCGCTCTAGACTAGCAATAGGAAAGGTGGCGGTGACGATTCCGGTATACATGGTCCAGGTAGCTTTGGTCATGAATGACGGTTCGTCGAACGTAGAAAGTCAAAATGCACTTGCAAGCATATGCAATTAGTGGAATATGTAGGGCATGGAATGCATTAGCGTTTATAAGTGTCTTTGCGATATCCAGCGGCTTCGCATCTTAAACCTCCTGAAGGAGGGTCCACTTTGCGTCTGCCACTTGATTGAGATTCTCGAAGCTGAACAAGTGAAGATCTCTAAACAGCTGCGCTACATGAAGGAGCTAGGTATGGTCGAAGGCGAGCGGCAGGCGCAATGGATGGTCTATCGACTAAAAGATGCAGAAAACCCTCTGCTCGTCGAAAACCTGAAATGCCTTCAGGAATGTTCGAGCGAACACCTCTCTTTTGGGACGGATCTAAAGAAGCGTTCTGCGATTGTTGCTAGGCTTTCTGAAGAGTCGGTGGCTTGCGCGCCATGTATTTGTTAACGACTACTTTTGATATCAGCAAACCAAAGATACTAATTTTGTGCATGGGTAATCTAGCCGCAGTCATATGGCTGAAGGCTGAAGTCTAACTTTTTTATCAGGAGGAAATTATGTCAGAAAAGAAAACTAAAGAGACACCATTATGTTGTGAAGTGGAAGACTCTAGCTGCTGTGGAACAGAGCCTTCTGCTCAACCCCCCGGCTTCTTCAAGCGGATCTTTTCTTCGATCGACGAGAAGATGAAAGCGAAGGCCGAGGGAAAAGCCAACGTAGGCGACTGCTGTGGCGGCGATGATTCCAAGGGCGACAAGTGTTGCTAAAACTCGTCGATCTTTTGGTCTACGACCTTGGCGGGTTCGATCCAGCGACGCGCCTAGGCGGCTCGATCCATTTCTTTCTCTACGATACGGTTAAGATCTTCCTATTGCTTGCAGTGATGATCTTCGTTATCGGAGTCCTGCGCACGTGGCTACCGGAGGCGAGACTGAAGCGGTGGATGGGGCGCGGTGGTCTCTGGGGTAATGTCGTCGCGGCCCTTTTTGGGGCGATTACGCCGTTTTGCTCCTGCTCATCGATACCGATTTTTATCAGTCTACTGAAGGCGGGAGTACCGCTTGGTGTGACGTTCTCATTTCTCATTACATCACCAATTATCAATGAATACTTGGTGATCCTGATGGCGGGTGAGTTTGGCGTATCAATCACCGTGGCGTATGTCTTGAGTGGTCTGATAATTGGGACGCTTGCGGGCGCAGTGCTCGGGCGGATGAAGCTTGAGAGGCATCTTGAGACCGACATCACGGACGTCTCGACTGCTGCCATGCTGCCTAAAGTCTTAAAGTGGAGTGATCGGATACGTTACGGATGGAATGAAGCGGTGAGTGTTCTGAAACAGATTTGGCTATGGGTATTCGTCGGCGTTGGGGTTGGCGCATTCATTCACAACTACGTCCCACAAGAGACGATTCACCGTGTGATGGATGCGACGGGTATTTTTTCGGTCCCAATTGCTACGGTCTTAGGAGTGCCGATGTACGGGAGCTGCGCGGCAATTGTCCCTGTCGCAGTGGTGCTATTTGAAAAAGGTATTCCATTGGGGACCGCACTAGCCTTTATGATGGCAATGGCAGCGCTGAGCTTACCCGAAGCCATCATGCTTCGCCGCACGATGCGCCTACCTTTGATCGCGATGTATTTTGGAATCACTACACTATCAATCGTAGTGACGGGATATTTGCTCAATGCCTTAGTGGGATTTCTTTGAAGAGGGAAAATAGTGCAGTGGTGAGGTCATTGTATTGTGAATTTACCGTCTGTGGACATATTTCATACGTTTGACGCGAGGGAGGTATTTCGATCTGAATGCGCTTTTATGAAGTATTATACTACCCCTAATACTTGCTCCGCTCCTTTGAATTCCCCCTATGACTCTCCTTCAATCTAGATTCTCCAAGACGCTCGCACTCTTTCTTCCCGGAATTTTTCTTCTCGGTTTTAACATCGGGACGGGCTCTGTCACCGCGATGGCAAAGGCCGGTGCAACCTACGGGATGTCGCTGCTTTGGACGATTGTGGCGTCGTGTCTGGCGACTTATTTTATGATCTTGATCTACGGTCGCTACACCTTGGTGACCGGAGAAACTGCTCTACAGGCCTTCCGAAAGCACATCCACCCAGCCGTCGGGATCTTCTTCATCATCGCTATGACGGCTGGAGTTAGTGGCGGCGTGATGGGGGTCATGGGGATCGTAGCGGATATGTCTTATGAGTGGTCGAAGGCGTTCATTGATGGCGGCATTCCCCCGATTTCCTTCGCGATCTTCTTTATCTCTTTAGTCTACTTCATCTTTTGGGGCGGTCGGACTCAGTTTTTCGAACGCGCGCTGGCGGTGCTTGTTGCGGTCATGGCCTCGTGCTTTCTGATCAATTCTTTCATCATGATGCCACCCCCCGTCGAGATCGCGAAGGGGTTGATCCCGAGCCTCCCAGAGGTTCCTGCCGATGCGGGCAAAGGTCCGTTTCTGATCATTGCGTCGATGGTAGGCACCACCGTTTCATCGAGCCTTTTTATTATTCGTTCGACGCTGGTGAAGGAGGCTGGGTGGACGATCAAGGATGCTAAAGTTCAGCGCAATGATGCCTTGGTCTCCGTTATATTGATGTTTGTTATCAGCGGTTCGATCATGGCGGCTGCGGCGGGCACGCTCTACGCAGAGGGTTTAGGCCTTTCAAGGGCTTCGCAAATGGTCGAATTATTGGAGCCTTTAGCCGGCAGCCTAGCGACGTCGATTTTTGTCATCGGGATTATAGCGGCGGGTGTTTCATCACAGTTTCCGAATGTGCTACTTTTGCCGTGGTTGCTCTGTGACTACAATAATTCCGAGCGCGATATGACGATGACGCGCTATCGTGTAATCGTCTTTTTCATCTCATTGTTGGGGCTCGTTGTTCCGCTATTTGATGCCCGCCCGGTCTTCGTCATGATTGTGTCGCAGGCGTTTGGAGCATTAATTCTACCAGCGACGGTTGGGTGTATTCTTTATCTGACGAACCGCCGAGATTTGATGGGGGAGCACAAGAATGGCGTAGGGATGAACCTAATCCTTTCAGCCATCTTTGTCTTCGCGGTGATCACGTCCGCGATGGGAGTCAAAGGCGTTTGGCAGCTGATCGCGGGTTGATCCAAGGCATGAGTTTCCGCTCGATCCACCCGAGGCAGAGAAAGAGAGTGATGCCGACGATGGCAAGCAGTGCAATGGTAGCGAAGAGGCCGTCTGTGCGTGCTTGATTGTTGTAAACGAGCATCAGTTTACCCAGTCCCATGCGGGTGCCGACCCACTCGCCAAAGATAGCGGCGACGACGGCAAGGGCCATTGCGATACGGAGTCCAGAGAAGATCGAAGGTAACGCGGCCGGCAGGCTCACGATTCTAAGCTGTTGGGCAGGGCTGGCCTTAAAAGTGCGAAGGAGATCCAACGCTCCCTGTTCCACTCGGCGAAGACCATCGATCGTATTGACGGCAACGGGGAAGAAACTGATTAGAGCAACGACGAGTAGTTTTGGCCAGATGGTGAAACCCATCCAGAGGAGAAGAACGGGCGCGATCGCTGGAATGGGTATCATCTGGGAGGCAACGAGCCAGGGATAGCTCGCGCGTCGTATCCATTCGCTGCGGTGAAGGACGATGCCAATGCCGAGCCCACCGCTTGCGCCTAGTAGGACCCCGAGGATAATAATCAGGGCTGTCGCAAGAGTGTGAGGTGCAAGGAGGCGGAAGTGGACGAGGATGAATTCTAATACAGCCGAAGGAGCAGGGAGCAGAAGTGGATCAATTTCAGCGAAGCGAACGTAGGCTTCCCAAAGGCCAAAAAGTCCAAGGCCGAAGAGGATGGCTGGAGCGCTTGTGGAAAGCTTACTCACTGAGCACCGCCTTCCGCTTTTGCGGGTGCGAGGAGCTCTAGCAGCTGCGCTTTTTGTTCCGTGATCTTTGGGTCGCGCGCCATCTTTGCGTGGTCGCGGGGTCGGGTGGCTGTGACCGGAATTTCAGCTATGATTCGCCCAGGCCTAGGCCCCATGACATAAATGCGATCAGAGAGGAAGAGGGCTTCGTCGAGCTCGTGCGTGGTGAAAAGAATCCCGGCTCCAGAGTGTTTCCATATGTCCGTAAGCCAACGGTTCATCGATAGCCGTGTGAGGGCATCGAGACTCCCGAACGGTTCATCGAGGACATAGAAGCTGCGCTCGACGAGGAAGGTGCGGAGGAGGGCGGCGCGCTGGCGCATGCCGCCAGAGAGCTGGTCGGGGTAGCGGTCTTCGAAACCTTCGAGTCCAAAAGCTGAGAAATGCTCGTGGGCCTTTTTACGAGCGTCACGTTTTGCAATCCCAGCGATCTCTAATCCGACGATTGTGTTGTCGAGGATGGTGCGCGAAGGGATGAGTAGATCGTTCTGAGGCATGTAGCCTATCGTGCCGAGAGGCGCAGCAGGGCTATCGTTGAGAGTGAGTTTGCCTTCGCTTGGCGGTAGGAGACCACAAGCGATTTTGAGGAGGGTTGATTTCCCACAACCGCTCGGACCAATGAGCGAGACAAACTCACCTTGCACGACACGGAGATTGATGTCGTTTAGGACCGGAGTCTCCTGCCCATCGTCTTGGTAGGCGTGGCTGAGCCCGATGAGCTCAAAAGCGTTCGTAGCGGTCGTCATGGGGCAATGACAGTGAGGCCTGGAGCAAGGAGGGTGTCGACGGGAAGTTGGTATTGCGGGAAGCCACTCTCGCTCAGCCAGTCCATTGTTTCGATCAGAGTTTGGCGGTCGATCAGTCCGTAGCTGGCCGCTTGATATTGGAAGACGGGCAGAAGGATGTCGTAGTAGGGCCGGGCGCTTTCAATTTCATAGCCATCGACGGATGCTGCGAAATAAATGAGTGCTTCCTCGGGATCAGCGAGCAGGCTTTCGTAGCTAGCGAGAGTGATTTCTATAAAGCGGCGAATAGCGTCTTCTTTCTCGGCGATGCGGTCATCGCTAGTAAAGAGAACGAGCTCCGGGTAGGCAGGGATGCCTTGTTCAAAGCTTCGGAGAACGACAGCGTCATGAGATTCTTGATACTGCACGCCCTCGGCGTTCCAAAAACCAAAGGCGGCATCCACCCGGCTAGAGGCGAGGGCTTGAATAGTGTTAAACCCGAGGTTGATGGTGTCTACTTTTGTGGCGTCACCTCCATGAGCTTTGAGGAGGGCTTGAAGAACGATTTCATCGCCTAAGATTCCAGTCGTCGCGATAGAACGCCCTTCAAGATCGAGGGGGTTTTTGATCCCAGATTCGGCCGAGGTAATGATGGCATTGAGCGGTGTTTGCACCACAGCCATGAGCAGCTTCATCTCCCGTCCCTCAGAGCGGAGATTGATAAAGTCGAGAAGGGGCACGAGTCCAAGGTCAGCTTGACCTGCAGCCATGAGGCGAAGGGTGTCAGTCGTGGCGGATGGGGTCTGGATGACGACGTCGAGTCCAGCGGCGGCGTAGTCTCCCCTCGCATCAGCGGCGTAGAAGCCTGCGTGGATGGGCCCAGGCAGATAGTCTAGGATGACGGTGAGTCGGGTCGATTCCGCGGTATCTTTAGCCTCGGGGACGCAAGCCGTGAGACAGGCTAGGGCGATGAGGGTGATACTGCTTAGGAAAGGTCGAAACATGAGCTAGGAGATGCGAATGATTTCAGGGGAGTTATTTCTCAACATCCAGCCTATAGAGCGATGGCTATGAAACGAATTCGAGCCGGTGAGTTTGCCCGATGGCGCTGATCTGGTGTTTGTGAACAATGGCCTCGGATGCGAATTCGGGCCACCGTTGGACGGCGCTCGTGACTTCTTCGAGGAGGGTATCAGCGCGGCCTCGTGGGAGGCGGGTCCGTTTGGCGATAGCGCGGATATCAGCACGGGTAAAGGTCTTGCGTTGGCCGTTGAGACTGAGTTGGTGGCTGTTCAGCCATGGGTTGCCGGGTTTGTAGGCGTAGGTGATGTCGTAGGCGGGGGAGAGCGCCCAGCGCCCCGCTTTATCCATGAGGAAGGCGATGTTTTTGACGTGATCATCCTGATTGCGCGCGACGATGTTGAAGAGCATCCGTCGGAATTGTTCTTCGATTTCAGCGGCCGTGAGGCCGAGCTGCTCCATCACGGCGAAGACCTGCTCGTAGCTGTGCGCATTAGCCTGATTGTAGTCGAAGTGGGCGAGGCCTCCGAGGGTTTGCATGTGGAGTTTTTCGCCGCTGGCGGTGCGGTCAAAGCGACGTGTCATGAAGTGACGTCGGCCACGTTCTTCAAAGAGACGGCACGGACTCATTGTGATGCCTGCCGCTATGGCCATGAGGTTGTAGGCGTATTCGATCGCTCCGTAGCCTTGGAGATCGGTGAGGCCGCGCTCGACCGTGGCGGCGATGCCGTCGAACTTGAGAAGCCAATACTCGAAGCCACTTCCTCTTTCAATCTGGCCTGAGCGCATTTCGTTTGTGGATAGATTCCAAGCGATGACCGCTTTGGCACGGGCTCCACCCGCCGAGGTCCCCACTTGGAGAATGTCGTTGAGCGCTTTGGTTCGGGCGGTTTCTGCAAGATTACCTGCGAGCTCACTGCGGTTTGTGAGGACCTCGGTGGCGAGGTTTACGAGGGTATCGATATCGAGCGTGCTAGAGCGGCGAGCTTGGGGGCCTTGCATTGGCCGAAATTCAAGGGCACCCATCCCGCGATTGCCCGTATAGCAGAGTCGCTCAAGTGCATTGAAGTTGTCAGTTGGGTGACCTTCGCTCGCTAGCCATGCATCGATGACAGCATTTCCGAAGCGATCGGGCAGGGCGTCGGCGAGCAGCCCTGGAAGCCCATGAAAAGTCTCACGCGCGAGCTGCGGGAAACGATAAGGCTCATCCCTGAGTGGAAGGTGTAGCGGTGAGACTTCGATTCCGCTTTTGATGAAGTCGGGGTCGTATTGAAAGCTAGTGATCGGATCGCCGGGTATACTCGAGGCGGCTCCGATCGTGCGGTTCCAGAGGCGAATTTCGGCAATCATGGTCTACTCGCCCCACGCCCAAGGTTCGTCAGGAGCAGAATCTTGGGCGACGTTGGAAGCCCGCTGGCGCTCTTTGCCTGCTAGGCGGAGCTGATCCATCGGGTTAATCGCTCGTTCTGGGATGAATGCCGCCAGCTCGCCGTCGAGACCGAGCGCTTTGCAAACGGCCACAAGGCTCGATAGCTGCGATGCGACGGCCCCGCTCTCGAGACGCTGCAAGGTGCGCAAACCGATGCCAGCCTCACGAGCTAGGATCTTTTGGGTTAGGTTCTTAGCGAGTCGCCTTGCAGCGAGACGATGCCCCCATTCGATGAGAATATTTTCAACGGGCGTATTTGGCTCGATTATCATTAAGCGTCCTTTGTGACGTATAAATCGTATGAAAGGCAGTAAGACGTCATATAAGGCACGATAAGTCAATCTCGATATATACGCCATATATGGCACCTTCGGGCGGAAATGATCCATGCCAAGTGCCTTGAAGTCACTCGGGTGAGAAAGCTTCGTCTGCGTTTCGATTACCTGCAGCAATCAGAAGTGGTGCCGATGGATCCGCACCTAGTAGATCTGCTTACGCGCAGCGCTGAGGCGGTGCAGGGTAAGGCTCCCCAGATTATCAGTGGGGCTGGACACGATGCCGTCGCGATGTCGGAGATTTGCCCCGTGGGAATGCTCTTCGTTCGCTGCCGCCAAGGGCTCAGCCACCACCCCGATGAATACGTGAAACCCGAAGACATCCGAGCAGCCCTAGAGGTCTTCGTGGATGCAGTTGCACGCTTAGCAGAGGAAGGCTTTGGCGATGTCGTTGCATGACCTTATTTTTCGTAATGGAATATTGATTACGCCTTCGGGTCCAATCCAAGGAGACCTCGCGATTTCAGAGGGCCGAATCAGCGAGATTGGAGCTGACGTGTCAGGAAAGGCGGTCAAAGAAATCGATCTTGGAGGTGATTGGCTTTTACCCGGAATGATCGATGCGCATGTGCACTTCAATGAGCCGGGTCGGACAGACTGGGAAGGCATTGCAAGTGGCTCGGCCGCGGCCGCTGCGGGTGGAGTAACAACCGTCTTTGATATGCCGCTTAACTCGTCTCCGTCGCTGCTCACTCCTGAACGTTTCAGAGAAAAGGAAGCGGCGGCGAAGAAGCATAGCCGCGTGAAGGTAAAACTCTGGGGCGGGCTGACACCAGATAACCTTGATCAACTTGAGCCGCTCTATGAGTGCGGCGTGATTGGCTTTAAGGCCTTTATGGCTGACAGTGGCATCGACGATTTTGCGCGCGTGGACTCAGATTCACTCGGCAAGGGGATGGAAATCGTCGCAAAGCTTCCGGGGATGCGTGTCGCAGTGCATGCCGAAGACGAAGCGCTCACCGCACGACTTGCGGCCGAGATGACATCGGCGGGCCGTTGTGATGTGAATGCATTTTTAGAGAGTCGCCCGATCGAAGCTGAGCTGATCGCAATCCGCGAAGCGCTGTCCCTCTCCGAGCAAACAGGCTGTCCGTTGCATATCGTGCACGTGACTTCGGCAGATGGCCTTGCGCTTATTACAGGAGCTAAAGGAAAAGGCATCGATGTGACCGCCGAGACCTGCCCACACTATCTCTGCTTGACGGAGGATGACCTTGAGCGGCTCGGCCCATTGGCGAAGTGCGCACCTCCGCTGAGAAACGCAGCTGAACAAACAAAGCTCTGGGAAGCGCTTTGTAGAGGGGAAGTGGATACAGTGGGCTCAGACCATTCGCCCTGTCCTCCTTCGATGAAACAGGGCGAAAACTTCGCTGCCGCTTGGGGTGGCATATCGGGTGTTCAGCATTCACTGCCGCTGCTTGCAGAAGGGCTAGTGTGCCGTGGGCAGCGAATCGAAACGGTGGCCGATCTGGTTGCGCATGCGCCTGCCGATATCTTCGGCCTCGATACCGGTCGCCTAGAGGTTGGCTTTCCGGCTGATCTCTGTCGTTTGAAAAGAGCGGAGGCTACGGTGTCGAAATCGGATCTGCTCGATCGACACAGTCATTCGCCATACGTTGGCACTAACCTTTCCTATCAGGTTGGTGCAACGTGGGTTGATGGTGTTAACCCCTTTGCCGATGCTTAGTCTTCGCGCGGCTTATGCTTAAACTCGAAGGTCTTCTTCTTTGCGTTTTTGAAGGTTCCGAATTTTCCCCCACCGTATGAAGATGCCCCTTCGAACTTTTTCTTCGGCCCATGCTTTTCGTACGGTTTCTTTTCACCTGAACCTTCGCCACCGGAATAGCTGTCTTTTCGATCACGATTGAGGCGAGGTGCAGGACCATCGCCCCTTCTGCTGAAGGTCCTTTTCTTTCCGTAGCTCTTGTTTGAAGGGCCCTTGCTGAAGCCACGATCCCGCTTCGGTTTGGTGTCGGAAAAGTCGATGTCTTTGGTCCCAGTTTTGCTGACTTTCGGATTCTCTTGTTCGCGCAGATGGACGAGAGCGGAAATGATCGCAGTCGGTGAATAGCCCTGCTCAAGGAGACGGTCAGTGAAGTGGTCGAAAGATTTGAAGTTCCCCTCTTCGAGGAGACCGCGCAGACTTTCAAAGAAGACATTCGATCGGCGTTCTTCGATCTGCTCGATCGTAGGCACTTGTTCACGGCGGATTTTGCCTTTGGTGAACTTGATGATGTTCTGCAGCTTATAGACTTCTTTCCCGGCTACGAAGGTGATCGCCTTGCCTTTGCTCCCGGCGCGCCCAGTGCGGCCGACGCGGTGAACGTAGTCTTCACCATCGTTCGGGAGGTCGAAATTGAAGACGACTTCCACATCTTTGACATCGAGACCCCGCGCAGCCACGTCGGTTGCGACGAGAAATTCGATTGAGCGATTGCGGAAGCGGCTCATGACGCGTTCGCGCAAGGGCTGGCTCAAGTCGCCGTGTAGACGGTCAGCGGGGTAGCCCCGGGCGAGAAGGTGTTCTACGAGTTCATCGACCATCATCTTCGTCGCACAGAAAATGACGGCGTAGCCGATGTCTTCGCTGTCAATGATGCGGCACAGAGCTTCGACTTTCGTGCGGCGAGAGACTTCGTACCAGACTTGTTCGATGAGGGGAACCGTGAGTTCCTTAGACTCGATTTTGACCCACGAAGGATTATTTGTGAACTCTTTGATCAAGCGCTCGATCGGCTTGGGAACAGTGGCGGAAAAGAGCACCGTCTGGCGCGTTTTCGGCATGAAGGAAAGAATGTTCTGCATGTCCTCCATGAAGCCCATGTCGAGCATGCGGTCGGCCTCGTCAAGGATGACGGTCTTGATCTCACCGAGCTTGAGAGTGCCTTTCTCGATGTGGTCGAGGACGCGGCCTGGAGTCCCGATAACGATATGGGCACCCGCTTTGAGGCCGCGGAACTGACGTTCGTAGGACTGCCCGCCGTAGACAGGAAGTTCACGCAGGCCTTTAAAGTTTACGGCGAGCTTGGCGGTCTCTTCCGCGACTTGAACAGCGAGTTCGCGTGTCGGGCAAAGGATGAGAACCTGGGTGGCCTTTGAATGGGTGTCGACCCGCTCGATCGCAGGGATCGCGAAAGCGGCTGTTTTACCTGAACCTGTTTGGGATTGGCCGACAACATCGCCTCCCTTCATGAGCACGGGAATGGCGGCAGATTGAATCGGTGAGGCTTCCTCAAAGCCCATCGAAGAGACGGCTTTGAGGGTTTCTGGGGATAGTCCCAGCTCTGAAAAAGGCTTTTTGTCCATAATGTTAGAGCCCTTATTCAGTAGTGTTTGGCTGGGGTCAATGTAAGTGGTGGGGTTTTTTAGGCCACATTACCTAGCCAATTATGCCTGAATATTACCCGAAAACTTAACCCAAGGTCTATAGGGGCGCAGGATATACGTAGTCCACTCGGAAGAAAGTCGGTGTATTGATCGGAGTGGGCAGTGCATAGCTCTGGACGCTTGTGAAGAGCGTTGTGACTGGCTCGAAGAGCGGGCTCCAATTGCTGAAATCAGCGGAGCTCTCGATCGTTACAGGAATGCCTTCGTATACGGTGTAATGGACACTCGTTACGCTCTGTGTTGTCGGTCGTTCGATCGTTAGCGAATCAGGAGGTGTTCCTTCGACGTGGATGTCGTCAAAAAGCGCGCGGCCATCAAAGGAACCGAAGCCGATCGTCCCAAGAGGGTAGTCGATCTCAGTAGCCGTCATGATCGGGGTTCCGAAATCACCCATGAAAACTGCGATATTACCTTCGGTGTCTCGGGTGACTTTAACAGCCTGCCAGCCATCAAAAAGTCGTGCCTCGGGCTTGGCTTTATTTTGTATGATCGCACGCGTATCACCTGACACTTTAACGATGATGTTGTGGTAAGTGCCAATGTTGCTGTTTGCTAAATGCGCGTAATAGTAGTGCGTATCGTCGATGTAGCCGAAAATCACTACAACATCACGCCCGAGCTGAGTATTCGGCTCGAGCGACTGGACCCGGGCGGTTATCGTAAAGTCAAGAAAAGCATGCTGAGTTAAAAGGATGTAGGCTTGAGGGCGCCGAACGGGTGGGCGATCGACCCCTGTTTCAACGAGGGCGGCGACGGTATTGCCATCAATATCCTGTAGTTCCCAGAGGCCTTCTGAGAGCGCTTGCCATGGACCAAGCCCTTGCTCGAAATCTGTCGTAACCACGGCCGAAGCTCCATCGCTTCGGTTTGTCGATAGGGCAGAAACGAGTGCGAGCAGCACGAGTTTTGCGAGTAAATGGGTTATGGAGAAGCTGCTCACGATGAGATCTGATATCGTCCGAAACGAAGCGGCGATTCAATAGCGCAATTTTCGAACGCTTTGACTGAACGCCTTTAGGGTTTAGTGCATCTATAGAATTGCGCGCTGAAGCTTGCTTAGACCGGCGTCACATATCTAACTCCTCGTAAACAATGATAGCTCTGATCCCCTCTGCCCCAATGAAACTACTTTTATCTCTTCTCGCCGCGACCGTTGTGGCCGGTTCTTTACTGGCTCAGCCATCGGGCAAACCACCAGCGGACTTCGTCTTGCCGGATCTCTCAACGGTCCCAGGCGCGGTGACTTTCTCAGCCGATATGTTCGATCTGAGTGAATCGAATTTTAAATATGACGCCGAGAAATGGATGACACTCGACCTCCCCGAGCACACCGAAGCGTCTGCCTCGATCCGACTTCCGATTGGCGGCTCCTACACCGTCGTCGTCGATGCGGGACTCAGTTTGGCGGGCACCTCGACTTTTTGGGTCGAAGTGAACGACACCATGCTGGAAAAGAAGCGAGTGAAAGTTGCTCGCACTGAAGCGGATACAAAGCGGAAAACGATGTTGATGTGGCCCAAGACAGCGATCCCAGCGGGAGCTACCATCACGATTCATGGCAAGGCCGCCGCCGCAGACGGCACGACGACATCAGAGGCTCGCTGGTCACGCCTACTTTTGCTCCCGCACAACATGGGTCCATCCGGCCCGCCGATGGCTCCTCCTCCCGCTCCGGCGGCAGCAGAGTAGTCAGCGACACTTTCGAACAAGGCCCCCTTGAGTCTCACTCTTGAATCGACCGTTTCTTTTATCAACGCCTCGCTTGCGCCTGCCGTCGTCTTTACGGGTGTCGGGCTGTTGCTCGCAGGCTTGCAGTCAAAGTATAGCACTTTGGTCGCAACCCTGCGTCAGATGCATGTGGAGAGTTTGGCCGAAGGGACTGAAGATTTGCCGACAAAACGTAAGGTGAGGTTGCGCGCGCAGATGGAATCGCTCATGCGCCGCGCTCGTTTAGTGCGTAACTCGATCTGTGCGTTTTACCTCACGATCTTTTTCCTCGTCTGTGCGTCGCTTGGGCTTGGTCTGCCATTTATCGGGGTGTTCGTGCCTCCGGTCGTATCACTCATCGCCTTTGTTCTAGCCCTCTTATCGCTTTTTAGCGGCATTCTGATCGCAACCTGGGAGGCCTTGCTTTCCTTCCAAATCGTGTGTTTGGAGGCGAAAGAGTGGAGGAGTTAGGCGCTGGTGTTCTATTGCAGTTTACGACTGCACTGTCGCCCTTTCTCCTCATTACCTCGTGCGCCACGCTGGTGTGGGCCCTTCAGACCCGTTACAGTCGTGTCGTTCAGACGATTCGAGCGATGTCGGCCCATTTGGGATCGGAGGATGAAGCGACGCAACAAAAGCACTTTGGCCAGCTTGAGTTTCTACAACGCCGGGCTTGGATGCTCCGCAATAGCGTCGCCGGACATTACCTCGCGATGCTCTGCTTTCTGCTCTCGATTGGATTCTTCACCGCAACGATACTGACGCCTTTCTCATTCCTAATGGGAACAGTCATAAGCTTCGTTTCAGGTATGCTTCTGATCTGCATCGCACTGCTAAACTCTGCCTTTGAAGCCTCGCGTAGTTTATATGCGATCAAGGATGAAATCCGCGAATAGCGGGTTTTGCGCTCTTGGAGTGATTTGAACAGAAGTTGTCGTGCTAAACTTCCTGTTCTTCGTGTCTCTGAGCTACGGATGCCATTTTTTAAAAATGGCATCCCGTAGGGGATTTGAACCCCTGTTGCCGGGATGAAAACCCGGTGTCCTAGGCCAGGCTAGACGAACGGGACACGGTGAAGAGGGAGGAAGCTACTTTAGGAAGGTGGACGAGCAAGTCTTTTTCCTAAAAAAATTGCCGCAGATGCGTTTCAGTTCATTTTCCTCGGTTTCCTTGAATTAGATATATCTATCCATGAATCTTGCTGAACTGCGCTCACGTCTCCCGGAGACGGCATTATTAGAGCTTCCCGAGCTTCCCTTCCGTCATCTCGCTTCGGGTAAAGTGCGGGAAATCTTTGAGGTCGATCGTGAGACGCTTCTTATCATCGCGACCGATCGGCTTTCGGCTTTTGATGTCGTTCTGCCCGATGGGATTCCAGGGAAAGGCGTTATCTTGACCCAATTCAGTCTGCATTGGTTCGGGGAAATTACGAAGATCGTGCCGAACCACCTCGTTCCAGATCACGATCTAAAGCTGGCGGCCCTGTTGAAGGACTTTCCCGCTTTCATCGCGCGCTCGATGCTCGTTCGGAAGATGAAACCACTGCCGCTCGAGGCCGTCGTCCGCGGCTACCTCTCGGGCAGTGGATGGAAGCACTATCTGGCGCATGGAAACCTGTTTGGTCAGGAATTGCCGCAAGGCCTTGGCGAGTCGGCAAAGTTGCCTTTACCGCTCTTCACCCCCACGACGAAGGCCGCGGTGGGTGATCACGATATGCCCGTGACGGTGCCGGAAGGAGGGGCGCTTGTGGGTGAGGCCGTCTTTGCGCAGACCCGCGAGATCAGCCTAGAGCTCTATGCCCTCGGAAATGCCGCCGCGAAGAACGCAGGTCTCATCCTCGCGGACACAAAATTCGAGTTCGGCTTTGATATCGATGGAACGCTTTGCTTGATCGACGAAGTGCTCACGCCAGACAGTTCGCGTTTCTGGCCTGCACCCGTCTATGAGCCGGGTAAAACTCAGCCGGCTTTCGATAAGCAATACGTGCGCGACTTTCTCGAGACCCTCGACTGGGACAAGACCGCGCCGGGCCCGTCGTTGCCAGCGCACGTCATCGACAACACCCGCGAGCTCTACCTCAAGGCGTTTGGGAAGATCGTAGGGTAGGACGGAAAGCGACTACGCTTACTGAACGTTCCTCGTGACAGCCGCTTGGGGACAAGCGGCCCTACCTATAGCGCGGGTGCTATAGGCACGGAGGGAGAGGAAGAGGGGTCTGCCATCTCCTCTTAGGGGGAGCTGGGCGCTTCGTTAGAGATTCCCCTTCGCCTTCTCCCGCGAGTCCAGCACGACGACTGGCGCTAGTGAACCCGTGAATCATGAGACAAGTCATCAACTGCCTCACGCGGAGATGCTTGAAAGGGAATAGATGGGGAACGGTGAGGAAGGTGAAATTAGTGGACGGCCCCATTTTAGGGCTTTGGAGGCGAGAGCCTCTCGATTATATGATGAGCACTTATAGGCTGTGGGATTCTTATAAATACATTGCGTGTTTCCTTACCTCTCTTCCAACTCAACACACTCCCTGCTGTGCTCATTTAGTCTCTTTTTAGATCGCTCCGTTCTTATGAAACTCTGTCGAATTCTCGCCGCCGCCTTCCTCCTCACGCTCGGCACCGCCGCAGCCACCCTCCCGTCGGCCCGCCTTTACGTCAATGCGAGCATCGCCCCCGCCTCCAGCGCCAGTCCTTACAGCACCTGGGAGACCGCTTCTCAAAACCTCCAAGACGCCCTCGCGCTCGCCGTCTCCGGCGACGAGATCTGGGTCGCAGCAGGCACCTACTACCCGGACGAAGGCGGTAGCCAGACAGTCGGCAACCGCTCCGCAACGTTCTCCCTCAGGGAAGGCGTAAGCATCTACGGCGGCTTCGCAGGCAGCGAAACTCTGCTTTCCCAGGCTAGAGTGACTACAAACGCAACCATCCTCTCCGGCGACATCGGCGTAGAAGGCGACGCAACCGATAACAGCTACCACATCCTCTCTGCCTTCTTCATAGAAAATCCCACCCAGCTCCGTTTTCTAATTCTACCCCATAGAAGACTTCATCCTTAAATGCGGCTCCATGGATGCCGCCGGCTAAAACGAAAAGAGGAGCATCCGGATTGGCGATAGTGGAGTCGTCATTGATATGGTTGAAGAGCTGGAAATTGGGCGAGGACGCGCGGCTCTGGACACCGTAGATGGTTGGCTGAGCGGAGACCTTCAGTGTCGAATAGAAGGCTATAGCTAATATCGAAATCAATAGGGCCGTTTTCATCTCGGTCAAAAAGGTTGTTTCTGTATAACTTGGATACAGCTTGGTTGTCCCCGCATGCGAGCTCTAGGGTTGGCTCTTCGCTCTCTCCAGCGCATTCAGGACAACACCTGGCGTGAGGAGCTCGGGGAGTTGAATCTCCTCTTCGAGGGAAGGACTGAAGATGAGATTTAGCGGCACGGCCGCGCGCCCGTAGGACTCGATGGCTTGGGCGATGGTAGCGTCTTTGCTTGTCCAGTCGGCTTTGAGGGCGACGACGTCGTTTTCAGCGAAGAAGCGGCGGACCTCGGCGGAACTAAAGACAGCTTTCTTGTTTACCTGACAGGTGGTGCACCAGCGGGCGGTGAAGTCGACGTAGACGACCTTTCCGTCAGCGGCGAGTGCCTCGGCTTTGCCAGGAGCCCATTTTTCCCATTGCACGGGTGGGGCATCGGTTGCGGCTAAGGCGGCAGGGTTGTAGGCCTGCTTTGGATACCCGAGGGCTAGCCCGCCGAGCCCGACGAGGATCGCTACAGCTAGGCCGATGCGGCGGGTCTTCTTTGGCATATGTGGCGCACACCAGCGGCCATAGACCCAGAGCGCAACGGCGAGGAGGACGAGGGCGAAGAACGACCAGAGGAGGGCATCGACGGCGTAGCCTTGTTCCTCGACCATTTGCCCGACGAGCACCCAGAGGAGGTAGCCAGCGGTGGCATAAAGGAGGAAGGCCATGCCTTGTTTGAAGGTTTCCATCCATGGCCCGGGGCGCGGAAGCTTGTTGATCAAACTTGGGAAGGCCGAAAGCAGAAGGTAGGGGGTCGAGAGCCCGAGTCCAATCGCGGTGAATAGGACCAGGGAGGGCAGGGGCGGAATCGTGAGTGCCACGCCCAAAGCGGGAGCGAGGAATGGGGCGGCGCACGGAGTTGCTACGACGGTGGCGAGGACTCCAGAAAAGAAGGAGCCGCTGAGGCCGGATTTCGCAGTCAGACCGCTGCCGACACCGATTGCTGAGGTTCCGATCTCGAAGAGACCGCTCATGTTCAGGCCGAAGGCAAAAAGGAAGGCAGTGAGGAGAAAGACGAAGGCTGGATTTTGGAGCTGGAAACCCCAACCAACTTGGTTGCCGCCGCTCCGCAAAATGAGGAGGAGGCCGGCGAGGAGCCAAAACGAAATCAGCACGCCTGCGGTGAAGGTAAGCCCGTGTAGGACGATCTTTTTCTTATCTTCGCCCGCTTGATTAACGAAGCCCATGATCTTGATCCCGATAACCGGAAAAACACAGGGCATGAGATTGAGAATGAGGCCGCCAATAAAAGCAAAGGCGATGATTCCGAGGAGGCTGGTGGGCTCTTCGTCTGCGGAGCCGCTTTCATTTGTGACCGCAGCTTTAACCGGCTCACCCCACGCGACATCGAGGGCCCATCCGGCTTGTTGCGCGCCAGCTATCCAGCTGCCGCTCGTCGAAAGCACACCGGTCAGGCTGTCAGCTTCGCCGCTGCCATCGGGATCGATTTCGAGTTCAATCACGACAGTGCCATCAGAGAGTGTTGGCGAAGGCTGCGTGACGACAGGTTTGAGGAAAATTTGATCGTCGAAGAAGTAGAGGTCGCTTGGGACGGCTTCATCACCGCTCACCGCGAGGTAGACTTTATTGCCCTCCGTCCATGCCGTTGCCGAGTAGGGGGTCTCTGCGAGGGGCATTTTAGAAGCATTCTTAGCAAAGAGTGCTGCCCATTGGGCGTCGGGGGCTGAAGCATCATCCGAAACCGGCAAACTCAGGCTCAACTCGGCGCTCCCTAGTATGCAGGTGTCTTTGCACATGAGCCATTCGGCGGAGGCGTTTAAAGTGATTTGATCGCCAGCTGCGATGGTTTCAGGGGCGGTCAGCTCAAATTCGAGGATGATTTCGCCCTCGAAGACAAAATCGACGAAGTCGCCCAGCGCATAGGGTTTGGGTGTCGGCCATTGAATATCGCTGGCAGTGAACCCCTCTGGAAGATCCCATTCGACCGAAGTCGCGTAGCCCGTGGCGGAGGACTTCCAGTAGGTATGCCAGTGTTCGTCGTGATCGAGCCGTAGGCCGACGGTAAAGGTTTCACCGGGCTGGATGCTCAAATTTTGGGCGATAAGCTCGGCCTCGACGTGAATGTCACGCACGGGCGCAGCGTTGAGGCTCTGCAGGCTGAGAGTGATAAAGAGGCAAAAGGATGTGAAGTAACTGAGGCGCATGTGTTCCGAAAGATGTTTGATCGCTGGGTGTTATTCCCGTCCAATCCGATCTGTAGGTGGTTACCGTGCAGGATTATTGTGCACAATGGCAACTTTCCTAAGTTTGAAAGATCGAGAACGTTCTTACCTTAGCAGCGTCCAACTCTGCAGAACACCATGCGTGCGCTCCCACTCCCTCCCCGCCTAGTCTACACCGTCTTTTGCCTGCTTAGCGTGCTTCTTGCACCGCTCAGCGCCCAAGAAGCCGCCGAACGGGGGTCGACCCCGACCCGTTTCGAAGAGGCCATGGCTGCGTTTGAGGAAGGTTCGTTTGCCATCGCTCAGCCGATCTTTGTTGAGCTTGCTGTCGATGCGCGGGCGACTCCGCTCGATCGCTTGCAAGCGCAGGCTTACGACCGCCTGACCACTTACCAACTGCGGCTTCAGAATCGCACCTGGGACGAGGCTGAAGAGGGCATTCTCTCTGAGTTAAGTGAGGCCGTCTTCTCGGCAGCGCGGGAAATTCGTCAAGATAGACCGAAGGACGCTTTTTGGCAGAGCCTCTACGAGAATGCCGCGACCTACCTTTCTCGAACGGACGACGGGCAGACGCTCTTCGACGAGTTGCTCGAATACTGGGCATCGTCGACCGATCTGGTGCGTGCGAGGCCGGAATACCTGCGTCTCGTTCGCAAACTGGGTCGAACTTACAGCAACACAGATCACGCGCTCGGCGTCTTGCGTCAAGCGGTGCACATCGCACAGAGCGACGAAGACAGTGCCTATTTCAATCTCGAGTTAGCTCACGCCTACGCACGGCAATCGATGGAGAACGCCCCTGAGATACGTATCCGCCAAGGCGATGCCCTTGCTCGGGCGGTCGCGGCTGGGTCGAAGACGTCGACCTATGCTCTGGCTCTCTGGGAACATGGGCAGTGGTCAGAGCGCTACGGCATGTCGGAGTATAACGACGTCGGCCAACTCATCTTTAAGCCTGACTACATCGACGCTAAGCTGGCTTATGAAAAGCTCCTTGAGACCAAGAGGGAGGAATGGAGCCATTTCCGTGATCGTGCTAAGCGGGCGATCGAACGTCTTGAGACGCCCGATTTGAAGGTCCTTGTCAGCCATGCCTTCCGGCTTGAGGCCGAGGTTCAATTCGCAGTGCGCTGGAGAAACATCGAGGCCCCATCGGTCGAAGTCTACCGCGTCGACCCCCTCAGCCATGTGCTCCATAGTGGGAAAGCAGGTGAGGTGCCTCCGCCGCTGGATCTACTCGTGCCGTCGAGTAGCCTGAGTAATTTGCAGGCACTCCCAGCTTTTCCGCATTATCCTGTTCTGGATCGCGTGCGTCTCGAGCAATCGCTTGAACCCGGGGCATATGTTGTTGTGGCCACGAGTGGCGAGACAGTCGCTTTCGCTCCGCTCTATGTGACCGACCTTGTCATTTTGAGTCACGAAGTAGGCGATGAGATTCTCTTCTATCTCGCCGACGCCGATGATGGCGAACCGCGCCCCAATGTAGATCTTTCCCTTGAGCTCAAGGCGTGGCCCGATGGGCGCGGAAAGGATCCTGTCAAAGTTCAGCTTTCGGGCACGACGGATGACGAGGGTCTCTGGAGCTACACTGTCCCCGACCATTTGCGTGGGAGTGTGCAGCGGGTCTTGTTGGCTTCGAGTAGTTTTGGCGAAGGCGCTACAGCGCTCGTCAATAATTCGTGGTCAGGCACTCGCGACACTAGCGAAAGGATGGTCTATCTAGTCACTGGCCGTTCGATTTATCGGCCGGGAGATACTGTTCGCCTCGTTGGCTGGTTGAGAGAGAAGACGGACAATCAGTGGTCGCTTCCGGACCTGTCGGAAGATTTTAAATACGAATTTGGATCTTGGGGCGGTGACTATATAACAGAGGGTTCCCTTGAGATGAATTCGAGTGGGAGTTTTGTCCTCGATTTTGAGCTTCCCTCGGATGCTCCGCTCGGAGAATACGGGTTTAGCGTCGAAAGAGATGCATTGGAGTATTGGGACAGCGACAACTTTGCCCTCTATGTTGAAGAGTATCGCACGCCAGACATCGAAGCGAAGATAAGCTTTGGTTCGAGCGCTCCGATTTATCCAGGAGATGAACTCGAGGGGACTCTGAACGTGAACTACTACGCGGGAGGAGCGGTTGAAGATGCGACCGTTGAAATCATTGTCACGCGGACGCCGTATCAGTCTTGGAGTATTGTGCCCTACGATGGTTATGCAGATCTGGACCTGAGGAGAAGGGACTTCTACCCGTCATACGAGTCCGAAGAGCTTGAGCGCATCAACCTCACGACAGACGCACGTGGCCATGCAACCTTCTCCTATCGCACGCTTAGAGACGCTGATCAGGATTACACCTACGCCTTTGAAGCGCGAGTGCGTGACTTGTCACGGCGTGAAACGGTAACGGCGGCGAGTGTCCATGTAACGCAGCAGGCGTATTTTTCTGAGCTGACCTTAGATCGTAGATTACTTGCCCCCGGCGATAGCGGGCGCGTTAAAATTTCACTACAAGATGCGAATGAACAGCCCGTCGTCGATGACGGCACCTTGCGGGTGACTCGGGAGCAATGGCGTGAAGTCTACGTGCATCGCAAAAGGGGCTCAGAAATCAGTGGGGAGACCTACCGCACCTTGCCTGACCGCTCTATCATAAATGCCGCTCAGAGTGATTACCGCCTTCTGGAGTCTGGCTTTGTAACCGAAGAAATTGTGCGTGAGGCACTCGTGACGAATGCCGAGGGCTTCGCCCACTACGTCTTTAGTCCTCCCGAGACGGGCTACTACGTTTTCGAGTGGATCAGCCGAGGAGAGCGTGGGCGGCCAGTTACGGCGGAGGTGCCACTCTGGGTCAGCGACAAAGCGGTTACAGAGCTGGGCTACCGTCCCGGTGGGGTTCAGCTTGTCGCAAATAATGGGCCATTTGAAGTTGGGACTCCGATCCCGCTCATGATCGCCGCTCCGGCTCAGAATCGCTGGGCCTTGTTAACGATCAGCGCAGACGCACTTATCGAGCACCGAGTTATTCGTCTCGATGGTAGTAGTAAGTTGATTACAATCCTGCCATCGCCCGAATTTTTCCCAAATGCCTTCGTCGATGTTTCGCTCATCTCAAATGAAGCTCACCTGACTGATTCAATCGAATTAGAAGTCCCGCCGAGTGAGCAATATCTCGATGTCTTAATCTCACCTGATCAGGATGGCTATGAGCCAGGAGACATGGCATCGGTAGATTTGCTCGTGCTCGATGCGGATGGAACCCCAGTTGAAACCGAGCTGACTTTTTTCGCATCTGACGAAGCGCTCTATTCGCTCGTCGACACCTCGAGGCTTTCAGTTCTCGAAGCTTTCTACGGGGATAAGAACACGCATGACTTTGGTTCGCGCAGTTCTTTAAGGAACCAGCCATTCTTTCAGCCGCTGGAACAGTCTGCGGAGTCTTCTCCGTTCGAATCGCAGGATGAAATAATCGAGTTGTCACCATTCACTGTAGATTTATCCGACGATGTCGGGTATCGCTCTATTAATTCTATTTCAGGAACTAGTTTGAACACGTCCTTGAGGGATTTGCCATTATCGGCCGCTGCAATTGACAATGAGTTTCTACTGGAATTGGACATATCAAAAATGTCCCTTCGCAGCGACTTCCGCTCGACCCTAGCTTGGCTTCCTCGTGTGCAGACCGATGCGGAGGGTAAAGCGACCGTTGAGCTCGAATTTCCAGACAACCTCACTGCGTGGAGGCTTCAAGCACTCGCGATCACAGGAGATACCCGTGTCGGTGAAACTAGTTTGCGCACGACAACGCGCCTGCCGCTCGTTGCTCGGATGCAGACCCCGCGCTTCCTTGTTGAAGGGGATGTCGCGAAGCTCAGTGGCATCATTCAGAACAACACCGAGAGCCCGATCGACGTCACGGCGGCTTTTGAAGTGGACGAGATTCTTGAATTAGAGGGTGCTGAGATCCTTCGCAAGCGGGTGCCCGCTGGAGGGCTTTTTCGAGCTGAGTGGGAAGTAGAGGCAAAAACAGTGGGTCAGGCTGAACTCAGCCTTGGAGCCATCTCACACAATCACTCAGACGGCGTAGAGCGCATGATCGAAATCATCCCGAGTGGGATGAATCGGACGGTGGGTCTTGTTGGTCGCACGAGTGAAGACAACGTAGAGCTGAAGCTAGATCTGCCCGCCTCGGAGGAGCGCAAAGATACACAAGTGACGCTTAAACTCTCGACGACATATGCGACTCAGATGCTTGGCGCGTTGCCGTATTTGATCGAATTTCCTTATGGCTGCACCGAGCAGACGCTCAGTCGCTTCCTGCCTTCTGTGGCGGTGATGGGAGCTGCAGAACAGCTCGCGCTTGATCTAGAAGAGATCGATAGTTTTATCTTCGGAGAGCTTTCCAATGAAGCCGTTGGTGGGCGAGAAGATTTTCGTGATCTTCTCGAAGAAGTTATTGCTGATGGTATTACTCGAATGGAAGAACTTCAGCTGGCAGACGGCAGTTGGCCATGGATGCCGGGCGGGCGTAGTGATCTTTTCATGACAGCCTACGCGGTCTGGTCACTCACCCTAGCAGAGGAAATGGACGTCGATTTGGAATCGATTGATATGGGTGCAGCGCGCGACTGGCTGGAACGCCAGCTCATCGAATCCGAGTTATCACCCTCGCGTGAATCCTGGGTCCTGCTCGCATTGTCGAGCCGCTACCGTGGCCACGGAGTGGGGCGCCCTTCCCGGATGGAGGCTCGGAGCTTTCTCAACCTGATGTCTAGGCGTGGTACGCTTAAGCCAATGAATCTCGCGATGCTTGCCTTGAGCGCGCACTACTTTGGTTTCGATGAAGACGCTGAATTGATCATCCGTAATCTGGAGAATACGGTGCAAGAAAGCTCAGGTAATTTAAGCGGCAGCAAAGACGCACAGGGTCATCCGTTGACCTTGCCGACGGCCTTCTGGGGCCGACAAGTGGGCTACTATCATTGGAGCGAAGGAGCGGTGGAATCAACCGCATGGGTGCTTTCGGCCTTACTCGAAATTGATCAACGCAGCCGCTTGATTGAGCCTGCCGTTACTTGGTTAGCGCGTAACAGGACAGGTACGCATTGGCAAAATACGCGCTCTACGGGATTGGCTGTGATCGCTATTTCCAACTACTTACGCCAAGCGGAGGATGATCAGAAGGCGGTTGTCTATTCGGCGACGTCCGGTGACACCACGATCGAGCTGACTTCGAAGGATTGGGTGCCCGCGGTGGCAGATTTGGATACAGCGTCAATCAACCCTGAAGATGTGATTTCGATCAAACGTTCGGATTCTAGACTTGGGTTTAATTTTGAGCTCTACGCGGAGTTTTATGACCAATCAGAGCGTTTGAATGCTGGCTCAAGTGATATTTCTATCTCGCGTTCCTATGTTCATCTCAAGCCCGTCCCAACTCTTCTACAAGGTGTCAGTGAGATTATGACGCCGCTCGATGATAAAGCATTCGTGAATTCTGGTGATCGGATCGAAGTGGTCCTGCGCATCGAATGTCCGCGGGACATGAGCTACGTTTTGATCGAGGATCCTAAGCCGGCTGGATTTGAGGCCGTTCAGGTATTGAGCGGGCCAAGTGCGATTGCCCGTCGTGTTGCTGATACGGTTAATCCAGCGCCGAACCTCGAACAAATCTCTGGATACTTGGAGCTCAGAGATAAGCATGTCGGCCTTCTTTTTGACCGACTGCCGGAGGGTGTATGGGAAATTCGCTACAGACTCAGGGCAGAATCCCCTGGTCGTTTTCAGGCACAACCAGCCATCGTCGAACCGATGTATCTCAATCACGTATTTGGAAATACTGATGAATGGAGATTGGAGGTTAAGGATGCGAAATGACGTTAATGAATCGATTCGAGCGGCTGCGATCCTTGGCTTTCTAGGGGTCGCAATCGGTGCATTTGGAGCCCATCTATTCGAAGATCGCCTGATCGCAATGGACCGCGTTGATACGTGGGAGACCGCGGTGCTCTACCACCTGATTCATTCCGTGGGACTGCTTGCACTGGGTGGCTTGGGTGTCCGAGCTAGCCTAGTGCGCTTCACGCGTCATGCGTGGATCGTGGGGATAGTGATATTCTCAGGTTCCCTCTATATCCTCTCCCTCACTGGCATCGGGTGGCTGGGCGCGATCACCCCGATCGGAGGCCTCGCATTTCTCGCCGGGTGGTTATGGCTCTTGAGAATCGCACTCTGGGATTAACTCCAAATCCAAATCTAAACTCATAATCCTAATCCAAATCTCGACGGATTCGGATGGAGATTAAGATTAAGATTGGGATTAGGATTAGGAAGAGGGAGGGGGGACTTCTTTGATCGTCGGGAGGCGGAGAATCATCCACCAGATAAAGGTTAAGGTTCCGTAGTAGACGATAGTGCCGACGATCTCATGCATTAGATGGTAGCCGTCTTCGCCAACGATGGGCGCGAGGAGAACGATGATCGTAATCCGAATCGTATTTCCGATCAGACCGATGATTCCAGCGAGGAAGAAAGACCCGATCTTTCCTGAAAGTTTAATCCGGCGGAAGACGACGAGGAGGAGCGCGAGGAGTAGAGAAGAGACGGTGACGCCAAAGCCATTGCACTCAGGTGCGACGAGGAACTCCTTCCCATTGCTAAGGAGCAGGAGGGCAGGTTCATCAAGTTGATAGAGACGTATTTCGATCTCTCGACCAAGAAACTTCAGGACGCTCCCCGACATCTGCGCAGCGACTCCTCGAAGCGGCCAGTCGAGAAATGGTAGAGCAAGGACGAAGCCTTGGAAAAGAGTGAAGGCGCCGACGAGTGCAGCGACGAACCGCTTTACTTGGTCACCAAAAACAAAGATAGCAGCCGATGCGACTGCGCAGGAAAAGCTTGGAATCATCAACAGCGTCCAGCCCGTCATGACCACGGTAATGAGGATGACGTAGGAGATGATGAGCAGGCGTCGACTCCAGAGCCCGAGCTCCCAGACCGGATTCAGCCTCACGCGCTTCTCATAAACTAGGAGCGCGCCAGCCATCGACAAGACGAGGAAGGAGTGGAGTAGCTGGTCTTGATTGACCGTCTGATCAAAAAGAAACCGCGTGAGCGGAAAAAAGATAAAGGCGGTGATCGAGTAGATCAGTAAGCCCGTCGCAAAATCGGATTTGATCGGGTTTTTGGCAGGATCGTTGGTCATGGAAAGGGTGGGAGGTTTAGGCGGCTTGGTTTCTTCCTAACTGCTTTTTCGTTTTGCCCAGCGAGGCGCTGGAATTTCAGGTTCGCTTGCAACAAGAAGGATATCTTCAACGGCGGGATGAGCCGCCAGCTCACGAAAGTCTCCCATTGGCATGGACCAGTTGAGTGAAGTTGCGAGGTCGGCTACGACGACATGGTCAGAATCGACGAGGAAACCGAGGGTTACCTTCAGCGGTCCCTGGGCAGGCAATAGTCTGTCTCTAAGCGTATCGATAAAATCTTCTGAGTCGCCATTGGGCGATATGACGAAGGTCAATTCTTTCATGACCGAGGGAAGTGATGCCACGAGGTCTGCTACCTTCGTCGCTGCGAGCGTCACTTCGTCGTCTTGACGGCGTTGAATGTAGCCTTCGAGCATGATGCAGCGTCCGATCTCAAGGTGATCTCCACAGGTTTCGAAGCTCTCGGAGTAAACGCAAACTTCGTAAGACATGGTCCGATTGGCGACCGTCAGAATCGCCCATGCCCTGTTGTCGCGTCGGGAAATCTTCTTCGAAACTCCAGTAATGACAGCACAGAGACGGAAGGCTTCGCGGTTCTCCATTTTGCGGAAGTCTTCGCCTTGGAAGGTGTCGAGTTTATCGCTGAGTCCCTTGAAGGCGTCCATGGGGTGACCGCTGACGTAGAAACCGAGCAGTTCTTTCTCCGCCTGTAGCTTCTCGCTCATGGGCATCGCGGGGGTCTTAGGGGCATTGAACTGGGTGCGGTCATTCTCTTTGCCGAGGCCTTCATCTGGTCCGAGACTGAAGATGTCGAACATGTTGGCCTGACCGCTTTCTTTGTCTTTCTGGAGGTCAGCGACTTCGCGAAGGATGGCGTCAAGGTGCTGCATAAGATCGCCTCGCTCCTCGCCTAAGTTGTCGAAGGCACCCGTGCGTACGAGGGTTTCCATTACGCGTCTATTTGCAGTCTTGCCCTCCACTCGGGAAGCAAAGTCTTGGAAGCTTTCGAATGGGCCGTTCGCCTCGCGCTCGACAAGAATAGCGTGTGCTGGGCCTTCGCCCACTCCCTTGATTGCGGCCAGTCCGAAACGAATCGAGCCTGAGCCGTCCGCTTCGACGATCGGAGCAAAGTTCTCCCGTGACTCATTCACGTCGGGGCCGAGGACGGGCACGCCCATCGACTGACACTCTTCGAGGGTGTGGGAGAGTTTGTCGCTGTTGCCAAGTTCGCAACCGAGGACAGCAGCCATGAACTGCACCGGGTGGTTGGCTTTCAAATACGCGGTGCGATAGCTGAGCATCGCGTAGGCGGCAGAGTGAGATTTATTAAAGCCGTATTGGGCAAACTTTTCCAGCATGCCGAAAATTGTTTCAGCTTGTCTGCGTGGGATATTGTTTGTCCGTTCAGCCCCTTTGACGAAGATGTCCTTCTGCTCGTCCATCATCGACTTGATCTTCTTGCCCATCGCACGGCGGAGAATATCCGCTTCACCAAGGGTGTAGCCCGCAATGATCTGGGCCACTTTCATGACCTGCTCTTGATACACGAGGATACCATGGGTCTCTTCGACGAGCTCCTTTAGAAGGGGGTGGGGGACTTGGATTTTTGAGCGGTCTCGCTTCCCTTCAATATACTGCGAAATGAACTGCATCGGCCCCGGGCGGTAAAGGGCGACGAGGGCGATGATCTCTTCAAAGCTGCTGATCCCAAGCTGGCGACAGAGTGCCTGCATGCCGCCTGATTCCAGCTGGAAGACGCCTGTCGTGTGACCACTGTTGAGCAGCGCAAAGGTCTTTTCGTCGCCGAGAGGGACTGTCTCCGAGTTGAAGTCTGTCAGCTCTGTGGTGCGGCGAATGTGGTTCTTCGCATCATTGAGGACAGTGAGGGTTTTGAGTCCGAGGAAGTCACACTTGAGCATCCCAAGATCCTCTACAGGACCTTTGGCATACTGGGTCGTCAGGTCGCCTTCTTGAAGCGTGAGGGGGACGAGATTCGTCAGCGGCTGATCCCCGATGATGATGCCACAGGCGTGTTTGCCGGTGTTGCGCACCATGCCTTCGATGACTTTTCCTTGTCGGAAGATTTCTGCTACGGTTGGACTGGTGTTGATTTCGGCCGCGAGTTCTCCTGATTTCTCAACCGCTGCTTCGAGCGAGATGTTGAGATCGTCTGGCACCATCTTTGCCACCCGGTTGGCCTCAGCGTAAGGTATGTCGAGGACGCGAGCGAGGTCGCGCACGATCATCTTCGCTCCAAACTTACCGTAGGTGATGATGTTGGCGACACGGTCTTCACCATATTTATCGCGCACGTAGTTTACCACGTCGTCACGTCGGCGCATGCAGAAATCGACGTCGAAGTCCGGTGGGCTGACGCGCTCAAGGCTGAGCATACGTTCGAAAAGAAGTCCGAATTGGAGCGGATCGATATCAGTGATCTTCATCGCATAGGAGATGATCGATCCTGCTCCAGAACCCCGCCCAGGCCCGACGGGGATGCCTTGCTTTCGGGCCCAGTCGATAAAGTCCCATGTGATAAGGAAGTAGTCGACAAAGCCTGCGCCGACGATGATCGCGAGCTCGTAGTCGAGCTTGTCGCAAATCTCTCGGGCGTAGACTTCGCTCTCGGGATCGAATTCGCCAGCGCCGGGGGTCTCGGGACGCAGGTGTGTTGGAAACTCACTACGAATGGTATCATAGTCGATGCCGTAGCGTTCTTTCAGCCCGCGTTTACAGAGGTCAAAAAGGTAGAGCCCGTTCTTCTTGTGTTCTGCCCTTTGTTCGGGGCTGATGCTGATGAGCTCCTTGTCTTCGCGTGCTAGAACTTTGTTTTTCTCTCGCACATAGACTTCTAGGATCGTATCAAACCCGCTCGAATCATCCGGCACAGCGACTTCGATCGGCTTCTCATAGATCGGATAGTGGTCGTCGCCGAAGTTGATTTTGAGGTCGACCATCTCAGCGAGCTTAACGGTGTTTTGGATCGCACCGTCGAACTCGGAGAAAATACGCGACATCTCATCATGGCTTTTAAGGTAGAACTCGCGGTTCGGGTAGCGCATGCGCTGTTCATCCTTCACGAGTTTGCCGGTCTGGATACACAGAAGGGAGTCGTGTGGCTGCCAGTCGTCTCGATAGACGTAGTGCACGTCGTTCGCCGCTACCATTGAGAGGCCAAATTCCTTAGAGAGCTTTTTAAGGCCGGGCAGGATGCGTTGCTGCACGGCCATGCCGTGGTTTTGCAATTCGATGAAGTAATTCTCTTTGCCGAAGATATCGATGAATGTCGCGGTGGCTTTTCGCGCGCCCTCGAAGTCGTTGTAGATCAGTTTTTGAGAGGCGACGCCGTTGATGCAGCCGCTGAGCCCGATGAGTCCTTCGGCATGTTCAGCGAGGCGCGCCATGTCGGTGCGCGGGCGGTAGTACATGCCGTTGATGTGGGCGTCGGAGATCAGTTTTACGAGGTTCTGGTAGCCGCGGAAATCCTTAGCGATGATCGTTTTGTGGTGGATCTGGTGCTTTGGGTAGTTCTCCGGACCGAGTTCGTCTTCTGGAACGTCGTCGATGTCATCTGAGCGCTTGCGGTCACGTTTTGGGCGCTCGGACTGTTCGTGATCGTAGACAAGGTAGATTTCGCACCCGACGAGGGGCTTAATGCCGGCCTTCTCGCACGCCCGGTAGAAATTAATCGCGCCAAAGAGGTTGCCGTGATCGGTCATCGCAAGGGCGGGCATGTTCAACTCTTTGCAGCGCTGCATGTAGCGATCGATCTTGGCACAGCCATCGAGAAGGGAGTAATCGGTGTGGCAGTGAAGGTGGACAAAAGGGAGCTCTTCAGCAGCGGACATCTCTCGACTATCCGGCGCTCAAACGACAGGGGCAAGCGGTTCTTCGGGTAATTTCTTGGTAAAAGGGACAGGACGCTGATCTATGTGGATTTTTTTTAACAAAAATCCACTCAAGTGAACCTAAAGTCTGTCGATGGCGGGCCGTTTTATTTCAGGTAAGTTCGGTATGTCAATTGAAGTACAGAGTCTTGGACGGGTCTCGTCAGATGAGTCAGTTCAAAGTCGCAATGCGCGTTCGATTCCCCGGGAGAAGGCATTTCTCGCGGAGGGTTCGATGCTCCTTGCTTACAACCTCCTCGGTCAAGTTGAGGTGGATGATGGCAACGGATCGACGACAACGAAGGCTTGGCCGACGCGTTCGGAACTAGAAGCAGGCGTGCGCCTCGTATCACAGGCAGCCTCGGCGGACTTTGCGCCGCTCGACAATGCTGAGCGTGCGAGCGCTGTGACAGTGATTGTTGAACTGCTCTTGCCGACCTTCGAGTCCACTTATGGTGCATCGCTGCCAAATGCCGCTGCTCCGACAACTGAGATCGACGCCTTTATTGCTGATCTCTGGTTGAGGAAGTATGGCGAGGCGATCGATGCTCAAAATCAGACCACGGCTCGCTCACGCTTCCGTGCCCTGGCCCGCGAGACCTTCATTGCCTACTTCATCTTGGATGTTGGTAACATCTCCACTCCGAGTGGTGCGGTGATCACGCCGACATTGGGCTTCAAGTCACCACCGAATGACAACTTCCTCGAGTGGTCAGATAGTGCGATTCTCCTGGGCTTGCTCCGCAGCAGTGCGAGTGAATACGCACTGCATGAGGCCGCGAATGACCCAGAGGATCTGATCCTCGACGTCGTCGGGCTCTCGAGCCTCTTGCCAGCAGATCGCGGCTACCAGATCCTCGACAACGCTGCCTACGCCGCTCGCTTTGAGGTGGCTGACATTCAGCTCGTCCACTTCGTCGACGACTGGAAGGAAAGCAGTTGGTTCGGTGTATTCTATGACGATCCAAGCTCAGGCTGGAACTTCCACTCCGACATCGGCTGGCTCTGGTATGAGATGGAGGATCAGAGAGAGAATCATCTTTGGTACTTCGATCAGACAATGGGCTGGCTCTGGACCTCATCGACCTCGAATCCATTCGTCTTTAGCTCGTCGACCGGTTCATGGTTCTACCGCTTTCCACAGCCTCTCAGTGAGAGCGAAGGCCTGCGTTGGTTCTACGATCTGGAGAACTCCGCTTGGATTTCAAACTAGAGTCGTTGCCCAGAAGATAGGCACACAAGTTTTGCGCCCTCGCTCCGAATTCGGAGCGGGGGCTTTTTTTGACCGAAGATAGCGCTACTCGGCGTGGCTGCTTCCCGCTTTTCCCTTGCCCCGCTTGGGGGGAGTGCCAACTTCGTCGTTTTTCTCAAAACCTCACTGAGGCCCATGAAACGCTCCCATCATTGCAGCGCATTGCGCAAATCCGACGTCGAAACAACAGCCACTTTAATGGGCTGGATTGATTCGATCCGCGATCACGGTGGTATCTCCTTTGCCGATCTGCGTGATCGTGAAGGACTTACCCAGATAGTTTTTGATCCTCAGAATACGTCCTACGCCGAGGCCCTTGGGAAACTAAAGCCCGAGTCTGTCATCGCGGTGACGGGCGTTGTGACAGCCCGTGGCGACGAAGAGGCGAACCAGAAGCTTCCGACCGGTGAGGTGGAACTACAAGTGACGGAACTCGAAGTTCTCAACATTTCCGACACCCCTCCCTTTCCGCTCGAAGATGAGAAGGCCCAGAAGGTTAACGAAGACCTCCGCCTTCAATACCGCTACCTCGACCTCCGTCGCCCGAGCATGTATAACAACTTGCTCCTCCGGAGTAAGGCAGCGAAAGCGACCCGCGATTTCCTCGATGAAGAAGGCTTCCTCGAAATCGAGACCCCCTACCTTTTTAAGAGCACGCCGGAAGGAGCCCGCGAATTTCTCGTTCCTAGTCGTATGAATGCGGGTGATTTCTACGCCCTCGCGCAGAGCCCGCAGCAGTACAAGCAGATGCTCATGGTCGCTGGGGTCGAGCGCTACTACCAGTTGGCCCGCTGTTTCCGCGACGAAGACCTTCGCTCCGACCGCCAGCCTGAATTTACCCAGATCGACCTCGAACTCTCCTTCATCGATCGCGAGGACATGTATGCGCTCATCGAGGGTCTGATGAAACGGATCTGGAAGAACGTCCTCGATGTCGACCTCCCGACGCCGTTCCCGCGCCTTTCCTACCATGACGCGATGAACCGCTATGGAGTGGATAAGCCGGAAACCCGCTTCGAGATGGAGCTGGTTGATCTCGAAGACGTTTTCAAGGCAAGCTCGTTCAAGGTCTTCGCAGGCGTCATTGCCAGCGGCGGCGTGATCAAGGCATTCAATGCCAAGGGCCTCAGCGATGCGACCCAAGGCGAGATTCGTGATCTCGAAAACACCGCCAAAAGCCTTGGTGCTAAGGGACTTGCCTTCATCCGAGTGACCCCGGAAGGGGAGTGGAAATCGCCGATTCTGAAATTCTTCAGCGAAGAAGAAAAAGCGGCGTTGAAGGAAAAACTGCAGATGGAGAACGGCGACCTCGTCCTCTTCGCGGCGGCAGAGTGGGAGCGCGCTTGTGCTATTCTCGGCCGCATTCGTCTCGATGCTTCCAAGCTCCTCGTGCAGCGCGGTCGCCTCGAAATTTCGTCCGACCAGTATAACTTTCTCTGGGTCATCGAGTTCCCGCTCATGCTCATGGATGAGGATGAAGGTCGCTATGTGGCGGCGCACCACCCGTTCACCTCGCCGGTGCCGGAAGATGCCGCACTGCTCGACACCGATCCGAAAGCCGTTCGTGGCCAACACTACGACTGCGTGCTCAACGGCTGGGAAATCGCCGGCGGCTCGATTCGTATTCACCAGCCGGAGCTCCAGCGTAAGGTCTTCGAGGATTTCCTCAAGATTCCCAAGGATGTCGTAGAAGAGCGCTTTGGCTACATGCTCAAAGCATTTTCCTATGGAGCCCCTCCGCATGGTGGAATCGCAGTTGGCTTCGACCGGATGGTTTCGATTTTGGCCAAGCGCCCGCATATCCGCGATTTGATCGCTTTTCCGAAGACGCAAAAAGGACAGGATCTTATGTCTGAGGCGCCCGGCCCAGCGACCGAGAAGCAGCTTAGCGATCTCCATATTCAGCCGATCGACCCCGAAGACGCTTCCTAAGCACCTGCTGTATAAGTTTTTTCATGGCCCGCCTCCGATTAGGAGGCGGGCTTTTTTGTCGCAAAAATTGTTCGTCGCGGACGAGTCAGCATCGACTGATCCCTCTGAAACAGGGGGCCACGGGCGACGGGCATCAGGAAAGGCATCCTGCACGGCTTCTAAAACTCTGCGATAAAACGGAAGAGTTTCTAACTTCAGAGGACTATTCTACGGGTTGGCATATTGAATGCTGAATGGTCCGTCTAGGTGTCTGAATTTCAACCTCACCAATAAAAATTAGAAAACGCTATTATGAAGAAACTGATACGGCATAAATTGTGGAAGTGGCTTAGTCTCGGGCTCCTCCTGAGTATTCCGAGTATTGTCCAAGGACAGGACGCGGTAGAAATCGTCGAAGCTGTAACCGAAGCGGTTGAAGAAGCCGCTCCAGTTATTTCTGGGGCCGATGCTAAGTTCATCGTCGATAACCTCTGGATCTTGATCGCGGCAGCGCTGGTGTTCATTATGCACCTTGGTTTCGCCACGGTTGAGTCCGGTCTCACTCGCTCAAAGAATACGGTCAATGTTCTCTTTAAGAATGTTTTCGTGATCTGCATGGGCCCCCTGACCTATGCACTGTGGGGCTTTAATGCGATGTATCCCGGTGAATTCAATGGCTTCTTTGCTGCCGGCAGCATGATTCCGAACGCGACAGATTTCGGTGATTTTACCGGCAACATGACATCGGCCTACGCTGACTACACTGCTTGGTCCGATTTTATCTTCCAAGCGATGTTCGCGGCTACAGCCGCGACGATCGTTTCCGGTGCGGTTGCTGAGCGGATCAAGCTCGGTTCGTTCATGATTGGAGCGACCCTCCTCGTGATGTTTGCCTACCCAATCACGGGTTCTTGGGAATGGGGCGGTGACTCTGGTTGGTTGAATAAACTAGAAACACCTTTCGTCGACTTTGCTGGATCCTCTCTTGTCCACGCCTTCGGTGGTTTTGCTGCCCTCGCTGCGGTCATCCTGCTTGGGCCAAGAAAAGGGAAGTATCTCCCAGGTGGTAGAGTGAAGCCGATCCTCGGTCACAGTATGCCTTTGGCAACGATCGGTGTTTTCCTTCTCTTCCTCGGCTGGTTTGGGTTTAACGGCGGTTCGGTTCTTAGTGCTGACCCAGCACTGGTCTCTCTCGTCTTTGTCACTACTGGGATGGCAGCAGCTGCCGGTGGACTCGCCACGATGTGCACTTCTTGGATCGTTCTGAAGAAGCCTGACCTCTCGATGTCTCTCAATGGCATCCTCGCTGGTCTGGTAGGCATTACGGCGGGTGCTGACAGCATGGGCCCATGGAGCGCTGTTCTTGTCGGTGCGATCGCTGGCGTCCTTGTCGTAGCTGCGATCATCTTCTTTGACAAAATCAAGATTGATGATCCGGTCGGCGCGATCTCCGTTCACGGTGTTTGTGGTATCTGGGGAACGTTGGCCGTTGGTATCTTCGGTGGCGGTTCACTCCTCTCGCAGGCAATCGGAACGGTTTCGATCTCCGCCTTTGCCTTCGTTTCGTCATTCATCATCTTCTTTATCATTAAGATGGTTCTTGGCATCCGAGTCTCTGAAGAAGAAGAGTTCGGCGGCCTCGATATTGGCGAACATGGGCAGGAAGCCTACCCAGACTTCCAAACCTCTACAAACGGGTAACTCGAAACTTGCGTATCCATTAATTGGAATCCTAAATCATAGGAACACTTCATATGAAATTGGTTAAAGCTATTATTAAGCCCTTTAAACTCGAAGAGGTTAAAGAAGCACTCTCAGAAGTTGGTGTTGAAGGTATGACCGTTACAGAGGTCAAGGGCTTCGGCCGCCAGAAAGGCCATACTGAAATCTACCGTGGTAGTGAATACACTGTAGACTTCCTCCCTAAGGTTATGATCGATGTCGCTGTTAGCGATGACATCGTAGCCAAGACTGTTGAGGCGATTAAGAACGCCGCAAAGACAGGCAAGATTGGTGACGGCAAGATCTTCGTCGTTCCAGTTGAGGAAGCTATCCGTATCCGCACCGACGAATCGGGCGAAGGCGCGATCTAATTCGCTCTCAGCTTCGATAACAGGATTTTTCCTGCAAAGCCCTACTGCTCTTTGAGCGGTGGGGCTTTTTTTTACCTAGGGCCCTAGGAAGAATTGGGTTACCCCCGCTCTGCATCGACCGCTTTGTAGCGCTCAAGCAGTGAGGTGAACTTCCCCTCGTTACAGCCGCAGAAAGGGCAGAGGCGCTTGTGGTACTTGAGCGATAGCTTGTTTCCGCTCGTAAGGGGCTCCTCGATGCCTTTTTCAACCAGAGCGATTGCCTTGTCGCAATTGGGGATCACGTTCTCGCAGACCCATTCGAGCGCCTTGGATCGGGCGGCCTTTGCTTCGGGCTGCGATGAGTTGGAGGCGCTTTTCATCTCAAGAGGAGGGGAAATAAAAATGGGCTGTAAAGCAAGTCGAAGGTGATGTCAGTTGGAGAGCTTTCTGCTCGGTGATCAATGACCTGTGGCTTCAGCCTCGTATGGTAGCAGCTCAATGCGGCGGAGGCTATGGTTGGCGGTCATGTAGAGAACAGTGCATCGAGGCACGGATCGAGGCGTTCGATGTGCCCAGATGTAGGGTAGTCTGGACCGATGTCGCGCGGCGCATCTGCTAAGAGACTGGAAGCTACGAGCAGAGAGACGAAGACGCTTCCGGTAAGTCGATATACAATGGGGCTAAGAGGATACACGGGTTTGCTTATGCTGATCTGCCCATTTCTAAGCAAGCTTGTGAAAAGTGCGCCGTCCATCCCAGGATTCACTTAGCCTCCGCTCGCGTCGTGCATTTCAAGGGTAAGCCGGTCGCCGGGGTCGATCGTCAAGCATGGTGGGTCGCTGTTGTCCCAGCGATTTACGGGAGTGGAGTTGTCGAGTGAGTGATGCATAGCGCTAAGTTATTAGCTTTTCTGGCGAACGGATGAATTGCTAGGAAAGGCATTTTCATTGCACCCGCTTCGTTCGCTACGTATTGCGGTGATTATGAGAAAACCTCTTAGGAGTCTAAAACTCAAATGCGCCCCCCTGTACTGGTTTCTGCCTGCACTTTTAACTGCTCAATCTCAGGAGCCAACGGAACTAGAAGCGTTTATTTCCGAGGAGATTGCAGCGGAAGACGCTGACTCGCTGATTCCCACGGATCGTACTGTTGATGGTGCCTTCTTTAAAGATATGGCCGTTCTCGACACGCCAAGGTCAGTTCTAAGTTTGAATCCAGCACTCTTGAAGCAACTCAGAATAGATGACTTCAGTGATCTCGATAAAATTGGGGCGAGCACAGAGCGCTATAACTTCTTCGGTATTGCAGGAGCACCGACGATCCGTGGTTGGCAGGGTGGGGTCTACTTCAACGGTATGCTGCGGGCCTACCAGTGGAATGCGATGCCCACCTCCTTTGGCTCACTCGAGGCCATGGACATCATCAAAGGGCCGGCCCCTGCTCAGTATGTTGCGACCCATGTCGCAGGCTTTGCCAATATGATTCCAAAGTCGCCCTACTATGATCAGTCCCGTGGTTCGATCGAAGTCGAACTAGGCTCTTTTGGTTCTTATCAGGGCCAAGTAGATGTGGGCGGTCCCTTACTTCTTGGGGATGTTCCCGCGGCCTTCCGTGTTTCTGTCACGGCGCAGGATGGGGATAGCTTTTATGACGACGTATCCAATGATTACTACTCAGTATATGCGGCGGTGAAGGTGAAACTGTCGAACCGCTTGCGACTCTTCGCTGGGGGGGAGTATTACGATTTTAAGTCGAATGAGAATGCCGGTTGGAATCGGCCCACTCAGAACCTCATCGACAAGGGCGACTATGTTATCGGCGAACCCTTAAGTCTGGTCAACCCGCTCAACGGCGGGGTCGCCGATCGGGGAGTGATCGATAGCGTCGTTTATGATTTCTCCTGGCTCACAAATCAAAACAACGCCGACTTCCGCGCTTTGGTCGTGCCCGATGCGGTCATCAACGAAGCCATCACGACCGGAGCTCTCTCAGCCGCACAAGTGGCGGCGATGAAGGATATGAGCAACCCTCAGGTGAGGACGGCCACCTATGCGGGGCTAGGACCGAATATTGTTCAGACGTCTTCCGGCTATCTCTACACCCCAGAATACTTCAATCTAGGTGGGGTCGTCTTTACTGCGCCCATAGATGGCAGCACTGCGCTGGCCGATCCGAGCGATTTTGCGGATTCTGAAGATGCGATCTTCTTCTTCGATCTGACGTATGATGTTTCAGATACACTGACGATTGAGAACAAGTTTTTTGCTGAGGCCTTAAACACAGATAAGCGTTCTTCTTACGGCTACAGCTTTCGGAGTGAGCAGGAAGTGTATGATAATCGTCTTTCCTTTGTCCTGTCGTCTGAAACGGACGGCGCGATCGCTTACGAAATCATCGGCGGTGTGCAGACGCGCTTCTCACATGTGATCCAGTTGGAAGACTATTGGACCGAACCCTTTGCCCGTCGTGACATCACCCGGAGCGGGATTTCACCCAATTCAATTATCCTCACCGGCGCTCAGGCCGACCCTTCATTTTTCGAGAACAACTATTGGGGTGGCGGCTTCGGGGGAGCAGGGCTCGGCACAAATGCGGCAGAATCCGATTTACTTCAGATTGCAGCCTTTGGCGTAGTGAAGGTTGATTACAAGGATCTGTTCTCGATCATCTTTTCGACGCGTCACGAGCGAGCGGATTTCGAAGTGAAGACGCCGGGCGGACCAACCGATATTCCTTTTGAAACGGCATCCGATGAAGTCGATTACACCAACTGGAGCGTGAATCCGGTCATCAAACTCACTCCCGAGCTTTCACTCTATGGAGCGATTCAGGAGACGACAACTTTTGTTCCCGGCGATGGTGGTGTGGTCTTAAACGCAGCGAACTTTGGTGATGGGAGCCTGCGCGAAGTAGGGTTCAAGTATAGCTTCCTCGATGGTCGGGGCTTTGCGACGCTTTCAGCCTACCGCTGGGAGCAGACTGCCTTCTCAAATCAAAGCGGGGTAGAAGATCCTTACACCTCGGAGGGTATTGAAGTAGAGCTAAGCTGGGCCGTGAGCGAGTCACTGACAGTGCTTGCGTCCTATTCTGACCGTGAAACAAAGCGCCTTGTAGCTCCATTCTTTCGGGCCATGCCGTGGGGATTAGCGGATCCAACGGGAGCAAACAACGAAGAGATCGGCGTCGCACTGGAAGGCGGTGCTTTGTATAATTCCGATGTTGTTTCGGGAGACGCGCAGTTGCTTGCGAATAATCCAGACCTCATTGTGCCGGGGGCACCTGAAAGCTCTTTCAAGCTCTACGCGGTGTATGATCTTCCGAAGGGATTTCAGATCGCCGGTGGCGGCATTTATCGGAGTAGTTTTTGGCATAACTATGACCGCACCTTAAAAATCGATTCATCGCTTGTCTTCAATGCGCGTCTCGGCTGGCGATCTGAGCGAGTGGAGATCAACTTGAGCATAGAGAACCTCTTTAATGAGGACTACTATCTCGGCGCTGATCCAGACTTTGGTGCGAATACACTGATCACGAAAGCGCCCGAGACAGAAGCTGTCGTGAGCTTTAAGTATCAATTTTAGAGCGTCTAGATAGTGGCTTTGGTTCGTAGGGTAAACCTGTGCTCGCCAGCGACCATTTTGGATGCTCTTCTCTCGCCGGGCTATGGTGAATTTTGTGCGTGCGAATAGTTTTGTATTGAGCCTCATTGCCGCGGTTATCTTCGGCTGGCTGACATCGGAATGGGGTGCTAAAGGCGGCATTTTACACACCGAAGTTCTTACGAAGCTTGGTGTAGTGATTATCTTCCTCGCTCAGGGTTTCGGTCTTTCCAGCCAAAGTCTAGTCAAGGGGTTCTCGAACGCTCGCCTCCACATTTTTACTCAGGGTTGGATTTCTCTGGGGGTGCCCCTCTGTGTTTTAGGAGCCTTGTCTATTGTTGGAAATTTGCTGCCAGCAGATCTGCGCACTGCATTGTTCTTTCTGGCAGTTTTACCCACGACGGTCTCTTCAGCTGTGGCACTTATCAGTCAGGCCGATGGGGATGTTGCTGGAGGTGTCTTTAACACCGTCCTTTCGAACATGATGGGTGTTCTGATCGTACCGGCTGCAGTTGTTTGGTACACCGCGACAACGCATAGTGGTGAGATGCCGGCGGTCTGGCCGATCTTTCAGAAGCTCTGCCTCATGCTCCTTCTCCCGCTTCTTGTCGGGCACGTTGCGCGCATCCCCTTTGCAAAGTGGATCGCTCCCGTCAAAACAATCGCGAAGCCCACAACGCAGGGGATCATTTGCTTTATCGTCTATGCAGCCTTTGCGATGAGCTTCCGTGACAAGGCGTGGGAAACAGTCGGGATCACATTCGCCTTTCAGGCCTTCCTTGCTGCCTCGATTCTGCTCATCGGGGTATCGTTTCTAGTATGGCTGAGCAGTCGATGGATACTGCAAAAGCCAGAGGAGCGTGTGACTGCGTTCTTTTGCGGGAGTCAAAAGAGTCTAGCTGTCGGTGTGCCCTACGCGGCCGCTATCTTTATTCCAGGAGTTACAGAGACTGATCAGAGCGCTGTGATACTGCCCTTGCTCTTCTATCATCCGATTCAGCTCTTTCTCGGAGCGGCCATACTTCGTTTTAGAAACCGCCTTTTTGCCTGATTGAGTGCCATCAGTGAGGGCATTTTTTACAGCTTGCCCTGTAAAAAAGAATGTGGCACACTGATGACATGTCTATTGTTGATATCCTCCTCGCCATCTTCCTTCCACCCGTCCTTGTTTTCTTGAAAAAGGGTGCTGGAATGGACTTAGTCATTAACATTGGGCTCCTGATCTTTACTCGCGGAATTGGCGCAATTATTCACGCCTTCTACATCCTTTTGAAGAAGTAGCGTCTAGCGCATCAGCTTGCTCTAGCTTAATATTTCAAAGCCCAACTTCCTCTTTTGGCGTTGGGCTTTTTTGTGTCTTCACGAAGTGTCCAATGCAGATCATTTTGATCGCTAAAACGATTTAGGAACAATCTCTACAACCCTTATGACTTTGAGTAATCGCCCTTATGACTTTGAGTAATCGCCCTTTGCCGAAGAACATCGAGCTCATCCCCGGAATGGATGACATCACGATCCGACGGAAGTGGTTTGGGACGAAGTCTTTCTTCCTCCTGTTTTTCGTCCTCTTTTGGACGGCATGTTGGTTGTTTTGTATACGGCTCTAATGAATCAGAATGAACCTGACATGAAGGCGGTTCTCTTTCCGGTCATTCATGTTTTGGTGGGCCTTTTAGTCACCTATGCGATGGTCGCATCTTTTGTGAACAAGACGGATGTGACAATTTCTCCGACAACGTTTACGGTTCGTTCCTATCCATTGAAATGGCTTGGCGATAGGTCCGTTGCTGTGGCGGAGGTTGATCAACTCTACACCGCTAGAAAAGTCACTCGATCGAAGAATGGGACCAGCGTGAGTTACCAGTTAAGAGTGATCATGAAGCGAGAGAATGAGTTTAAGCTCTTTGGCGGACAGGCTTCGAAAGAAGAGTGCCTCACCCTCGAAGAAGAGATTGAAAGCATCATTGGTCTCCAGGACAGAATGGTTGAAGGCGAAGTCTAAAAAAGGTCAATTCCAAGACTCTTTTAGAGGTATTCCTGCCAATCTTCAAACGTCGCTGGGTGGACTTCGACCCAGTGTCCTGGGTCCACTTCAATGAACTTGCCGGGGCGTTCTTTCCATTCATCTGGACAAGGCATCCAGCTTCGGGAGGCGAAGGCACTGCCTTTGGGCGGGTCGATCGGAGAGGGGACGTCGCCTTGAAGAATGATCCGCTCGGATTTTTTGCGCGGGTCGGGATGTGGGATGGCTGAGATGAGCGCTTTTGTATAAGCGTGTAGTGGATTCTTAAAGACTTCTGCTGCCGGCCCGAGTTCAACAATCTTCCCGAGATACATGATCGCGATACGATCACTGATGAGCTTCACGACGGCGAGATCATGCGCGATGAAAAGGTAGGTCAGCCCGAAGTCTTTCTGAAGATCAAGAAGGAGATTTAAAATCTGGCTTTGCACCGAGACATCGAGCGCCGAGACAGGCTCGTCGCAGACGATGAACTTCGGTCGTAAAGCGATCGCTCGTGCGATGCCGATGCGCTGGCGTTGCCCGCCAGAGAACTCAAAAGGGTAGCGCGCAATGACATCTTGCTGAAGACCGACGCGTTCGACGAGCTCAGCGACCTTCCGCTTGCGCTCCGTTGCATTCCCGAGTCCGTGAATAATAAAGGGCTCTTCGAGGATTTGCCCAATTGTGTGGCGGGCATTAAGCGATTCCACCGGATCCTGAAAGATCATCTGAATGTCACGCCGCAGTGGCTTCATCGCCCTGTTTGACAATCCGGATAGATCATGGCCTCGAAAGTTGATTTTACCCTCTGTCGGTGTATTCAGTTTTACAATACATTTTCCTAGAGTAGACTTCCCGCAACCCGACTCGCCAACAAGGCCCAGTGTTTCGCCCTCATTGATCGCAAGATCGACGCCATCAACTGCCTTCACCCATTGCTTCGTGCGCTGAATCACACCGCCCTTAACAGGGAAGTGCATCTTTAGGTCAGAGGTTTGAAGTAAAGGCGGGGGCATGGAAATTTTGAATGATGAATGCTGAGTGATGAATTAGCTGCTGTAACGCGTAGTCTACTTTTGTTTTCGGCGGGATTTACGGGTTTTGCTTGATGTGGTGAGAATGGCGATGAGCTCTTGGATTTCTGCCTTGAGAGCTGAGAGTCGTTCGAGAGGCAGGAGTTGAGCACCAATGGTGAGAGACAGCCAGTAGTCAGTTTCGTCGAGCTCTTGGAGGGCGATTCCAATTTTACTAATCATTTCTGCATCTGACCGAGAGCGTCTGGCTTCATGCAGATGGGCGCCGACGGATGTTCCTGAACGCATGAGCTGGTCGGCAAAGTGTCGGCTGGCGTTCGAGTGGGGGAGGGATTGTGCTACCTTCACGATCCTAAGCGCAAATTGCTTGGTCCGTGTTGGGATATTCCTTCCTCCGTATTTGGAGCACTCCTCTTCGACGCTAGCAGGAAAATCGAATGCTTCGTCATCTACTGTCCATTCATCACTCATTATTCATCATTCAAAATTCCTCACTACCTTCTCATCTTCGACCCAGTGACCTGGCTCCACTTCAACGAGTTCAGGGCGCTTGGATCTAAAGGCTTCGGAGGCTAAGTATTCTTTTACTTCTGGGTGCGAGGAGCGTGGGGCGAAGCGGGCGCCGACCGGCATTTGGCTGAGGCTGGGGACGAGGCCAGGAATGGTCGAAAGAGGTGTCTTGGCGGGGTGATCAAGTCGGGGGATCGAATTGAGAAGACCTTTCGTATAGAGGTGCTGAGGATGGTGGAAAATCTGCTCGACGCTTCCTTTTTCTGCAACCCGACCTGCATACATGACGACAACATCATCACAGGTTTCAGCGATAACGCCGAGGTCGTGTGTTATCATGATGAGCCCCATCCCCATCTCCGCTTGAAGTGACTTCATGAGATCAAGAATTTGAGCCTGTATCGTGACGTCGAGTGCAGTCGTCGGCTCATCTGCGATGACGAGCTTGGGCTTGAGGGCGAGGGCCATGGCGATGACGACGCGCTGGCGCATCCCACCTGAAAGCTTATGCGGGAAGTCTCCGATGCGTAGTTCGGGAGAGGGGATTCCCACCTTTCGGAGCATTTCGATCGAAGCCTCCCAGGTCTCTTTCTTCGACATCTTCGATCGGTGGAGCTCGTAGACCTCACTCATCTGCTTGCCGATGCGTTGCACCGGATTGAGCGCAGACATCGGCTCTTGAAAGATCATCCCAATTGTTTCGCCCCGGATCTTGCGCATTTCCTTGGGGGGAAGCTTCAAAATATCCTCCCCATTGAGAAGGATCTCCCCTTCGAGGATTTTACCCATCGGCTGGGGAAGAAGACGCATCAATGAGAATGCTGTCACACTTTTCCCGCAGCCAGACTCACCGACAATACCGAGAGTTTTTCCCGCTTCGACCTCGAAGCTTACGCGGTCAACAGCGGTGACTTGGCCGTCGTCAGTGTCGAAGGCAGAGACGAGGTCGCGGACCTGAAGAAGTTTTCGTGATGTATCCAAATTGCGGTTACTCTGCTTTTAGGTACTGATCATGTGTTTCGATCACGGCGGGAAATTCTTTGTCCTTCTTCATCGCATCGAGGGTTTCGCGTTTTTCATCTTCATCGATCCAAGCGAGGTAGAATTCTTCAAAGTTGCTCGCGATCCTCACATTGTGATCTTCTGGCCAATGGACCCAGCGCCATGACGCGGTGCGAATGTGGGGCCGATAGTAACCAGGATTAAAGACCGCTTCTTCATGAATGATCTCTAGGATTTGGTGAGAGAGACCTTGCATCTCTTCTGCACTTGATGAGGAGCGATAGATCTCAATGAGCTTGTCCATTTTAGGGTCAGCGACACTCATTGTGTTGTTTGTATTGGGCTGAAGTTTTCGCTCGGGATTCGCGGATTCATCTTCGAGAAAGGCATTCTGGAAAGCGTTTTTCGAATGAAAATATTCCCAGTAACGTGGGGTCATTTCAGCGCCGCCCCCTACGCCCATATAGGCCACTTGGTGCTTTTTCTCATTCACTTTCTTGAGGCCGGTGGTGAAATCAAGGAGGTCTAGATTGAGATCTAGGCCGACTTTCAAGGCTTCTTCCTGAAGGATCGTGAGTTCGTTTTCAGCGGAGGGCCATGGGGTTGTCAGGGTGATGCGCAGAGTCTCTCCATTCTCATCGATAAGAATGCCCTCATCGTTGCGGCTGTTGTAGCCCGCTTTGGCAAAGTATTCGAGTGCCTTCTCTACATCGAAGGCGCGAGCTTTCAGGCTCGGGTGTGAGAAGGGACCATAGCCATCGTTGACGGTATTAAGGCGCTTATAGTCGCCTCGATTATACTCATTGATTACACGGCCCCAGTTCATCGAGTATTGGAAGCCGCGACGAATATTGATATCATCCATCGGAGCGACCGCTTTGTTAATCCATATGCCACGGGTTGAGCGTTGGCGATCATTGTAGAAGATGTATTTATGGATGTAGCCACTGGTCACGAGCGGATCGTCGTTCGCTACTTTTTCATGCCACCAGTGGGTGATGTTGATCGGGAAGATATCAATTTCACCTTTCTTAAAGACTTCGATCGCTTTCTCGTAGTCGCGGATCGTGCTGATGTGAATGACGTCGAAATTGTATCGATAGCGCTGGAACTTCAGGTCTTTTGCCCACCAGTTATCGTTCCGGTTGAGGCGTATGAAATTACCCTTATTGATGTCTTTCTTCCGAATTACATAGGGGCCTGTTGTCGGCTGGAATACCCATTGGAATTTGTCGATGTAGTCCTCATCCATGACGCCGTAGTGGTGCATCGGCATGGGCGGGAGCGCTAAAACGCTGCCAGTAAAATCGGGTTTTTGTTCTGCGACTGTTATAGAAAAAGTGTAGTCGTCATATTTCACTAGGCGCACGATATTCCGATTATAATAGTTTATATAGAACGGCTGCTGATGGTGCTCGGAGGTATGGAAATAGATTGAGTAAAAGAAATCGTCGACCGTGATGGGAACGCCATCAGACCACGTTGCTTCGGGTCTAAGTCGAATGTATGCTGTATTGTTGGCTTTATCTAATGACCATTCTTTTGCGAGCTCCGCGTAGTAGGTGAAGCCGTTTTCCCCTATGCTTGGATTGTTTGGATGTCTCGCAGCAAGTCCTAGTGTTACATTATCTAGGAGATAGTTTCTAAAGGCGCTCGAGGCGTCAGGGCCGATGACACGGAGGGTGCGAGGAAAGTCAGGGAAAAAGTAATAAAAAGTGCCGCCTTTCTTGGCCTCAGAGGAACCGAATTCTTCGAGCTCCATGCCGTCTTCCCAGACGAGATCGCTGGGCAAATCATCGAGCGTCTTAAATTCGAAACGCTTTGGAAACTCACCTGAGGCCGTGCGCTGATCGATCTCTTCCTGCGTGACGCGGCCGGCTTCAAGGTCTTCGTAGAGAGCAGGTGGCAGGCTGACTTTGGCGTCATAAAACTGCTGTATTTCGGCCGGGATAGGCATGCGTTGGGCGGTGCCAGATTGAATCTCTTGAGATGTAGTAGGATTATCTGAATCTTTTCCTCCGCCACAACCGGTGATAAGAATAACAACTGCGCAAAGGCCCATTGCCCGAAAGGTGAATTTCATAGTCTTCATTAGAGATATTGGGTGAATTTTTTCGGGTCGAAGGCTTCGCGCACGGCTTCACCGACGAAAGTGATAAGGGTGAGTAAAACAGTCAAAGAGACGAAGGCCGAGGTAATGATCCAAGGGGCATTTGTGATGTTGCTTTGCCCCTGCTTCAAAAGTTCCCCTATGCTTGGGGTGGGCGCAGGGAGCCCGAAGCCGAGGAAATCGAGAGCTGTGATCGCCGCAATCGCTCCGCTGATCGTAAAGGGCATAAAGGTTACGAGGGTGGAGAGGGTGTTCGGGAGGATGTGTGAGAAGATGACTCTCGAGGGTGAAGCACCCAGCACTATCGCAGCAGAGGTGTAGTCACGAGCTCGCTCTTTTAAAGTGCCCGAGCGCATGTAGTAGGTCATGCCCGTCCATGAGAAGAGGACCATGACAACAAGCAAGATAGTGATTCTGATGCTGACTTCAAAATCGGTCGGGACAATCGAGAAGATGATGATGACGGTATAGAGGAAAGGAATGTTCGACCAGATTTCGATCAACCGCTGCCCCAGCAGATCCGTTAGGCCTCCAAAGTATCCCATCAGGCATCCGATGACGACTCCGATGAGATAAGTGAAGACGGTGAATGCGAGGGCGAAGAAGATGGCGATGCGGAAACCATAGATGAGGCGGGCAAAAATGTCGCGGCCTGTTTCGTCCGTGCCGAGAAGATGCTGATTGCTCCAGCTGGGTGGCTCGGGTCTGAGGATGCCATTGTAGGAATTGCTCTCATTCGGACTGTAGGGAATCAGCGGCATGATAGCGAAGTTCCCTGAGCCATTCTCCTGTGCGAAACTAGCCTGCAGTTCCCGATAGTTGACTGGCTCGAAACGTTCACTCCCGGCGATACCAAACTCACCTGCAAGCTGGACACTCGAAAATGTAGGGAAATACCAATGACCGTCGTATCGAACAACGAGGGCTCGGTTGCTGATGAAGAATTCGGCGAAGAGTGAAAAGATCCAGAGTAGGAGAAGGATATTAAATGAAGCTGAACCACGCTTGATCGCTTTAAAGCGCTTTAATTTACGGACCGTAAGAGGATTCGCTTTCCAGCCCATGCGCCCGCGTGCCGACCAGCTAAGCGTGATAATGCCACTGAGTGCGAAGTAAGGATTCGTATATCTATTTAGAAGAATCCCAGTCAGAAGTAGGACGAAGAGGACAACGCCTTTTCCTAAAGGAGAGAAGGCGTTCTCATCCTGGGTATCGACTGAATTTGTAGCACCCATAGAGCAAATTAATTAAAGCGCACCCTTGGGTCGACGATGGCGACAAGTATGTCTGAAATGATATTTCCCACTAGCATTAAGAGACTGGAAAAGAGGACGATTCCCATCACGATGGGGTAGTCTCTCTGCAGAATTGATTCCAAGCCTAAGAGGCCAAACCCATTGATATCGAAAAGAAACTCGATGAGAAATGAGCCAGAGACGAAGAGAGCGAGATTTTGTCCGAATGTAGTAGCGATCGGAATGAGTGAGTTTCTCAGCGCATGCTTGAAGACTGCGCGTTTAAAGGTTGAGCCTTTAGAGACCGCGGTGCGCATGTAGTCGGCCGCAAGGTTATCCATTAGGTGGTTTTTCATCAAAAGGGTGGTTAAGGCAAAGCCACCGATGAGATAGCAGATGAGAGGAAGCACCGCATGATGGAGCAGGCTCAAAATTGCGCCGCCGTCGGTGAAGACGCCGAAGGGCATGAGATACTGATATTCGTAGCCAACAAAGCCCCCGGATGGGAACCAGTCCTTCTGAATCGAGAAAAAGAAAATAAGAATGGCACCCAAAACGTATCCAGGAATCGCATACCCGGCAAAAACAAGGATGGATGTGCTGCTATCAAGAAATGTCCTGTGCCTCAGAGCCTTGACCATCCCTAGAGGGATTGAGATCGAGTAGATCAGAATGAAACTGATTATCCCGTAGAAAGTCGATATGGGTAAGGCATTATAAAGGATACGAGTGACGGGCTCATTCCATCGATAGGATTCACCAAGGTCACCGCGGCCGACTTTACCCAGCCAATTGACGTAAGCGATATACCAGGGCTTATCGAGGCCGTAGTAGGCCCTCAGCCTTTCGATTTCTGCTTCTGAAACGGCTTGTTGCCCGAGATGGTTTGAAGCGCTGCTGCCCTCCATCGATGTGGCGCCACCCTGCATCTCAAGCAACCGTTGCTCGACAGGACCACCGGGGACAAAACGCGTGATCGCGAAGACGATGAGCGTAATCCCGAGGAGGGTCGGTGGAATGAGCAGCAAACGCCGGAGGAAGTAGGCTCGCATGGATTTCTAAGAAAAAGAGCAATCGATATGCTAAATGTCGGTGTTAGAGCGGGGTCTGTTCAAACTAAATTAGCGAATTTCGGTATTCGCCGCCAGCTTCATTTTATATGGGTGCCATGAATTGGATGGCGGAGGGCCTTCGCCCTGCCTTGGTAGATAATAGTGAGCTGTGAATGCATTCTCCTTGGAAGAATGAAAAAGGGGGTTGAAATCCTAGAATGGATGGCCGACGTTGAAGGTGGTCGGGTCCTATGCAACGAGAGGCCTGTGAATCCCGCCAGGGCCGGAAGGCAGCAACGGTAATTTGGAATCTCGTGTGCCGTAGGGTGCCTGGCCATTTTTTTAATTTTCTCACGTATGTCTCAAGGGGGGTATCAAGTTATTGCGCGGCGCTGGCGTCCGCAGACGTTTGACGAATTGGTCGGTCAAGACCATATCGTCCGTACCCTGAAGAATGCGATCACGACGGGTCGCATTGCGCATGCTTACCTCTTTGTCGGCCCCCGCGGCACGGGCAAAACCTCGACCGCCCGCATCCTCGCCAAGGCCCTGAATGCTGAAGGTGGGGCATCGGTCGCGCCGGATCCTGAGAGCGAAATCAGTCAATCGATCATGTCGGGCCACTGCATGGATGTGATCGAGATCGATGGCGCATCGAACAACTCGGTCGATCAGGTGCGAGATCTGCGCGAAGACTGCCAATACGCTCCGGCTCAGTGCACCTACAAGATCTACATCATTGATGAGGTGCATATGCTCTCAGCGCAGGCCTTCAATGCGCTGCTCAAGACGCTCGAAGAGCCACCGGCCCACGTGAAGTTTATTTTCGCGACGACTGAATCGCACAAAGTCTTACCGACGATCACCTCGCGCTGTCAGCGCTTCGAGTTTCGCCCCATATCGGACGAAGTGATTGTGGATCGCCTCTCCCAGATCTCCGATGCCGAGAAGATCACAGTGGCACCGCCCGCGCTCCTTTCCATCGCCCGCCTCGCTAATGGCGGGATGCGCGATGCACAGAGTATTTTGGACCAGATGATTTCCTTCTGTGGCGAAAGCATCGGCGTTGATGATGTTCTGAACGTCTATGGCTTGGCCTCAGCGGATGATGTCGAGGCGCTCGCCAAGGCTCTTGTCGACGCAGACTACGCTGAAATCGTGGCGATGGTTGAGCGGCTGGCTGAGGGAGGCCTCGATCTTTACCGTATCCTTCTAGACCTACAGGCACTCCTCCGGGAAATCCTTCTCGATGCGATTCGCAACGGTGGGAAGAGCGCCCGCTTTGGCGACGGCCTGTCTGTCGAGTCACTCATGCGGATGCTCGACACCCTCCATGCCTCGGAAGAAGCCGTGCAGCGTGGGCTCTCGCAAAAAGTGAATTTTGAAGTCGCCCTCTTACGTGGAGTGGAAGCCGGCCGAGCTCGGGCCATCGACAGCCTGATCAAAGAGATTTCTGACCTCGCCGGGCAATTGCCTGAAGTTGGAAAAAAAAACGACTGATCCCGCCGCTTAAGCGCAGTGGGGGACAGCCGATCATTCCAGAACTTGAAGGTAGCGCACTCGTTGCTGCCGGATCTCGACCCACTTTCAGTGAACCTGAAGCGCAATGGGAGGCATCGCTTGCTGACCAAAAAGACCTCCCGGACACGGTCGATCCAGAGCCGCCAGCTGAGAAATCTCCTGCCAAGCGTGTGAATCCAGCGCTGGTCGCTACCCTGACGCTTGAAGACGCCGTCGCCCGTATTCCAGATGCACTCAAGGAAAAGCTACGCGATCGGCTGAAAGGCAACTTTCGCGAAGTCGTTCGATACGAGCGGAAACCCGTTGTGGTGACAGAGGTCGATGCGGTGCCTGTCCCGGACGCCGTTGATGACGATGAATCGGGTCAAGACTAGGTGTCCTCTAGTGCACATCGCCGCGCTCGTTCGGATCGCGTGGGCGTAGCTCTTGAGGGATGAGCGCGTAGTAGATTCCGATCCAGAGCCTCTTCGTGAACTTGAAGGTGACGATCGGTAGGACCATCGCGCCGCCGATACCTAGAATAAGCGCCATCTGTGTGCTCAGGATTCCAAACAAAGTGAGGACGACGACCGGCGTGCCCCAGCCGACAGCAGTCAGGATATAGGCCAGTGGGACGCTTCCGTAGCTCCAGCCATCCTCCATTTCTAGAGGGAGCTCACACTCTGGGCAGCGCTCATGGAGGCGAAATCCTGTAATGAAAATATGGTTACATCCGCAGCGAGGGCAGCATCCAGAGGCTCCGCGTTTAAGCACTTCGAGTCTCGAAGGTGGGACAAAATCTGTCGTGGGGTCAGGCATTGTAAACTTTAGAATAGGCTATCTACTCTGAGACAAGTTTAGGAAGTTGCCAAAGATCGGTGATAATTGCGTCCGGACGGATCGCATCGAGGTGCGAGTCCTCTTTCCGCCAGCGAAGTGAGCGCTTGTCGCCGGCAAAGAGCGCCGTCTTGAATCCTGCAAGCTGTGCGGGCCAAACATCATTTCGAAGGTCGTTACCGACATAGAGCGTTTCACTCGGTTCTATGCCGCGGACTTTCAGCCGTGTAGCGAGTTTTTCGTACAGAGCAGTCGACGGCTTTCCTTCCCGTTCGCTGTAGGAGTAAACGCAGCAATCGAGTGCAAAGCCAAGGTCAGCCAGTGGAACACCCATAAAGGCGGGGAACATCAGGCGGGTGTAAAATTGCGCATTCGAAACGATCCCCAAGGTGAGTCCGCTCGAGGCGAGGCTAGCAAGGCAGGGAGCGAGATTTGGCATCGGCCAAACTGGGTTGACCCTACATTCGTAGTCGATCGCGAGCTGCTCTAGCGCTTCGCCGGAGGGCACTTCAAAGGAGGGTCCCTCGGCGCTGAGTTCAGTCAGGAAGGTTGTCCAAACTTCGCGAATTTCAACTTCGGGGTATTCGATGCCGTCCGCGCGGCGTTCATCCTGAGCCGCTTTGATTGCAGCATGGAATCGATCAGCGAGGGGAACTTCCTCCGCCACACCGGTAATGCCTGCTCTGGTGAGGGCGGCTTTGAGTTGTGCGCTCCGGTCCTCATTTTCAGCAAGACTGATGTCTCCTGTTCCGGAGATGATGAGCGTGCCATAGATATCGAAAACGACCGATTTGATCGGGCTGAGCTTTGGCAGCACCGGAACTTCGTCTGTCGGCTGGGCCTCGAGAGGACTGGCGTGCTCTTGAAAGATCGCGGCACGTCGCACGACAGAGGAGGGTCGTTCGGGTCCAGAGCCATCAGCGGGTTCACCATCGATGGGAAGCTGCGGAACTGGGCGCCCTTCATCTGTATCGATCATCTCGCAGCAGGTCTTGATCGAGCCGTCGTCGTCGAGCCCCATGCCCTCGAGTCGTTTTGGAAGGGTTTCTCGGAAACTGTCGCGCCATCCTCTTGCGCGCAGAAATGTATTAAAAAACAAGATACGTTCATCGCTAGGCCAGGCGATATTCGACTTGATCCATACGAGCGCCTCTTCGTCGTCGAAGTTTAATGCCGTCATCGCGGCACGGAAGGCTGAGTAGTCGAGCCCGAGGAAATCACAGACAAAGCCGTCGAAGGCGACTCCGAGCTTCGGTTGGTAGTCGGCAGGGAGCTCGCCACGATTGAAGGCGCGGATTTTATCGATGAGCCGAGCAAGGTGTGCGACCCCGCCGAGAGTGGCGTTTGGACTGCGGAGATTGAGCGATGACATGTTCTACACTGAAAGGATGTGATCTTGTAGAGGCAAGACGGAGAGACTGCTTTCAGATCGATTCGTGTCCTTTGGGCAACTTTCCCCTCCGCACAGCTAAATAATGATCTAGCATTTTGTTGTTGGGATGGCCCCGTTTGTTATAGATAGTGCGTTATGGATAAGCCTGATGCAAAGCACGCTTTGAATACTCATTTGACGCAAAGTCGTTCCTCAACTAAACGAAAGTTTACAGTCTTCTAAATCTTCCGCGCTCTTCTCGAGCCGATGTTCCTAGATTGAACAGATACTTGAATTCTCTAACATAAGATAATGTCATGAGTGCATTTGGATGGATCCGGCGAATAGCCTATCTAGTCGTTTTTTTGGCCCTGGTGGGTTACTTTGTTGTTCGCGAGAGTTCGGATCCGATCATTTTCGGTGGTGATGGACCAGACGTAGAGCAGAATGTAAGCTTAGTTCCCGTCGTCGAATCGGACGAGCGCGTGCGGGTGGACGTGATTGAAGTCCCCGTTGTGGATGAGAGCGCCAAGGCGATCCAGTCCGCGTTGGAGGATGAGCTTTTTCGCACTCGTGAGATATTGGCGGAATCCCTCGCAGCACGTCTCGCATATGATGTAGCCTCAATGCAGGTTGCCTACGAAGAGCGCGGTGAGTTGATGCGCCAAGGGCGTGTCGTGATTGATAGTGTCGTTGCCGATTTGATCATCGAGACTGAGGCGATTGCTTCGATAACGGCTGTTACAGTGGCCTCGATTGATATGCAATTGAATGCGCTCGACGCCGCTGAGGTTGAAATCAGCGAAGCGCTTAGCCTGCTTGAGGATGCTTGGAAAGGCCTGGCAGCAGTTGGAGAAATTTCTGGGGAGGCGCTCGATGAGCGAAACTATGACTTCGTCGAATACAAGGTAGGCGTTTCAGAGACGCTTACAGACATCGCACGCAAGCTCGAAGGAGAGATGAACTTGCCCGACATCGACCTCGCGACGCTCATCCCCTTTTTTAATGAGATGAATTTTCAGCGCCAGACGCTGGGCCAGCGGCGTGCCCCAATTCGTTTGGTAGGCAACGATATGCTACGCATTCCCGTGCCTAAGCGCGCAGGTAAGCTCCTTTCCGAACAGGGAGTGAGCGAGAAGTTGGTGAGCCAACGCACGATGTTAATCTCGGCTAAAGCCCGCCAATCAGCTGCGCTTAATGGATTGACCGAAGAGGTTGCCAACCTGCGTAGCGTGGTTTCAGAGGTGAAGGGTCTTCAGCGCTTTAGTGAGGCCTTGGAAGCAAGCTCGGCAATGTTGGATTCACCTGATAAACTTTTCTTTCTGAGCGACGAAACGCTGCCTGAGCAGCGCGAAGCATGGCTGGACTTCAATGAGCAGTTCCAAAACTTGCAGCGTGCGGCGGATGCAGAAGCCCTTCAAGAAGCGCAAAAGCAGCTTGAAGACGCGACAAAGCGTCTGCACCAAACGTATGTGGATGCGGCTGCCCGTGAGCCTGCTGACGATGTCGAGTGGCTAGAGGGATTCCTTGAGGAGACGGAAGAAAACCCTGCTGCAGAGTAGACGCTTTATGAGTCTGAGGTCCTGCTTGTGTCGAAATGCCCTTGACTCGGGTTAGAAACCGACCTTTTCTTCGCCGCTTTTCCCTAAATTTTCTAGTACACATGTCACTTAAAATTCGTTTGCAGCGTGGAGGCGCAACTCACTCCCCAAATTATCGCGTCGTCATTGCTGAATCCAGCTTCCGTCGCGATGGTCGCTTTGTTGAGAAAGTAGGCATCTACGATCCACGTAACAAAGTGGCTGAAAAGCGTGAGCTGATCAACCTTGAGCGCATTGACTACTGGCAAAGTGTTGGCGCGCAGCCGTCGGAAACAGTCCGATCGATCATCAAGCGCGCTCGCAAAGCAGCAGCTGCGGCACCCGCTGAAGCTGCTGTGGCGCCCGCTGAGGCTGCTGCGGCACCCGCTGAGGCTGCTACCGAGACTGAGGCCTAAATTCGCGTGAAGCCCCCGCCCATCGGGCGATCTGGCTCAGCGAAGAATCGCAGATATCGATGACGGCTCAGATTCGCTTCGATATTCTAACCCTCTTTCCCGCCATGATTGGCGGGTTTTTGACCGAAAGCATGATTGGTCGCGCGATTGAGCGTGGCTTAATCGATGCGAAAGCACACAATCTCCGCGACTGGGCAGAGGGTAAGTGGCAAATTACCGACGACCGCCCCTTTGGTGGTGGAGCCGGTATGCTTTTGAAGCCTGAACCGCTTTTTTCTGCCATCGATGCGGTGAAAAGCGAAGAAGCGAAGGTCATCTACCTTTCCGCTGATGGTGAACGACTGACGACTGCCTTGGCACGTGAGTTGGCCCAAGAAAAGCACCTCGTTCTCGTTAGTGGACACTACGAAGGCATCGACGAACGAGTGCGTGAGGCGAAGATCGATCGCGAAATTAGCATCGGTGATTACGTCCTCACAAATGGCACTCTACCAGCGGCTGTTCTCATCGATACCGTCGCCCGACAAATTCCTGGAGTATTAGGTGAGGAAAAGTCCTTGACCCAAGATTCCTTCAGTAGCAGCTTGCTCGGCTTTCCTCAATACACGCGTCCCGTTGAATATAATGGGATGCATGTGCCTGAGGTGCTTCTTTCAGGTAATCACGCCGCCATCGCCGCATGGAGACGCGAACGCCAAGAGGAGAAAACACGCCAACGGCGCCCAGACTTACTTTCAAAAGACCCATTGTCATGAACGCACTCATTCAAGAACTCACGCAGGAACAAATCAAATCAGACCGCGCCCACTTTAAGGTAGGCGACGGAGTTCGGGTCCACACCCGTGTGCGTGAAGGCAGTAAGGAACGGATCCAGGTTTTCGCTGGCATCGTCATCGCTCGTAAAGGCGGAGGCATTCACGAATCATTCTCCGTTCGCCGTATCAGCTTCGGCGAAGGTGTAGAGCGTGTCTTCCCAGTTCACAGCCCGAATATTGAGAAGGTTGAAGTCGATCGCGAATCGATCACGATGCGTGCACGTATCTACTACCTCCGCGACAGAATCGGTAAGGCAGCGAATAAGGTTAAGGAAAAACGCCTCTACGATGCTGCCAAGCGCAACTAGTCCGGACGCTTTTTTGTCATCCGTTTATTTTTGATAGACGCTCAGACTTCGGTCTGAGCGTTTTTTTTTATTTCTGGCGGGAGCGCTCAGCTCACGCCTGAATCGAAACGATGAGCCAGCGCTTTCGCATCACAAACTTTCGCCGCAAGCGGTTTATTCTGGTCGCTCTTTTTTCTGTCGTCGTCGCAACGGTTGCTTGGATCTGGTGGGTGGAGTCTGAGCCGGAGCAAGAACGCGTGTTCAGACTTGGAATGCGTAGCTTACTCACGGACTGGTTTCCTGAGGCTATGCAGCCGCCTGAAGGGGTCTACGGACTCTTCTCGCATGACGACGAAGGCAGAGGAGCCTCTGCGCTCTCGGTCGTCCTGATTCACGGACTGGATGAGCCAGGTGGGATCTGGGATGAGCTGATCCCCGTGCTCGCTAGCAAGCCGGTCGACCTCTGGGAGCTACGCTACCCAAATGATCAAGCGATTGATCTCAGTGCAGATCTCCTTGCTTCTCAGTGGACTGCACTCGGGGAGAGTGGGCCTGTGATCCTCATTGGCCACAGTATGGGTGGTCTTGTAGCGCGGGACTTTGTTTCTCGCCATCGGCATCCGGTTGAGGGATCGGCAGTGGTTTCGGGCGCTCCAGTCGTCGCCGTCTTTCTAGTGGGAACGCCAAACCATGGCTCAGAGTGGGCGCGGCTGAGGATCTGGTTGGAGTTGATGGATCAGTTCGAGAGCAACGCCTCGCGCGATTTTTCCCTTTTCTCAGCGCTGCACGATGGTCTTGGAACGGCCAAGGTCGATCTCCGCCCGGGCAGTGTATTTCTCGATACCCTGAACGCTCGCCCATGGCCGAGTGGAGTTGATGTAGCACAGATTGGTGGGGTGGTGATGAAAGATGACCGCTTTGATTCGAGCATTGAATGGCTCCTTGAACGCTCACCCAGCGACACTTCGGATCAGGCCTTGGAAGCGTGGTGGGACCATACCAAGGAGCATCTCGGCGATGGCGTCGTGACGCTTGAGTCCTTGGCCATTGAGGGCTTCCCGCCCCCCGTTGTCTTTCCGGCTACGCATCGTGGTTTGCTCCGTGAGACGATTGTGGAGGCAGGCGTGCCGCCTGCCGTTGGTGTCATCGATGTGTGGGTCGACGAACTCCTCGCCGATTGACTTCTCTGAGGTTGGCTTGGCGCTTGCCTGTAGCTGCTTCGTCGCCCTAGATCGGAGTATGGTTGATATCTTTCGTGGCCTGATCGGTCTGCTTGCTTTTATTGGTATCCTTTATCTTTTCAGCTCCGATCGGAAGAAGATCGACTGGCGATTGGTCCTCACTGGGGTCACGATGCAGGTGCTGATCGGCCTCGCGGTTTTGAGGTTGGGCTTTGTTGCTGATTTCTTTGATGGCGTTACGCGCTTCTTCATTGATGTGCTCAGTTTTGCCGATGATGGGGGCAAATTTGTCTTCGGAGATCTTTATGACGGCTCGAAGTTCGGCTTCATTTTCGCGGTGCGAGTGGTGCCTACGATTATCTTTTTCTCCGGCCTGACCTCGGTTCTCTATTACTTTGGAATTCTACAGAAAATCGTCTTCACCTTCGCATGGATCATGCAAAAGACGATGCGGCTCAGTGGCGCGGAAAGTCTCGCAGCCGCGGCCAATGTATTTGTTGGACAGACTGAGGCGCCACTGGTCGTGAAGCCTTACGTCGAGCGCATGACGCGGAGTGAATTGCTCTGCCTCATGACGGGGGGCATGGCGACGATCGCAGGGGGTGTCTTTGCTGGTTACGTCGGCTTCTTAGGGGGCGACGATGAGGAACTGCGGGTGCTCTTTGGTAAGCACCTGCTGACCGCCTCGATCTTGTCTGCGCCAGCCGCGATCCTAGCCGCTAAGATGTTGATTCCGCAGAGTGAAAAAGTGGATACGTCCCTCGAAATCGAACGAGATCGCCTGGGAGTCAACGCCTTCGATGCCGCCATGGTTGGAACGACCCAGGGGATGAACTTGGCCTTCAATGTCGTTGCGGCACTCATCACCTTTACCGCGATGATTTATTTCGCGAACTACGTTCTGGGTGAATACATCGGAAGCTGGCTGCGCTTGAATGGTTTGGTTGAACAATGGACCGACGGTGCATACGTGAACTTCGATCTAAACTTCATTTTTGGAATCCTCTTTGCCCCCGTGGCATGGCTGATTGGCGTCGACTATGGTAGCCTCATGTCAGTGGGACAGCTGCTTGGGCAGAAGTTGGTCCTCAACGAGTTTGTTGCCTTCGGGACCCTTGGCCAGATGCAGGACAGTGGAGTCTTGTCTGATCAGCGGGCCGTCATTCTGGTTTCGTATGCACTCTGTGGTTTCGCCAATTTTGCTTCGATCGGAATTCAGATCGGAGGGATCAGCGTTATCGCGCCAGGGCAACGTGCGAATCTGACTCAGCTCGCTTTACGGGCTGTTTTAGGTGGATCGATCGCCTGTTTCATGACGGCGGCGGTCGCAGGAATGTTGGTCTGACCGTGGCGATTTGAACTCGGTCACCGACGGCCACGGGCATCTATTCGCTCAAGCGTTCTACTGCTCTGACTTCGCCCACCGTACCCCAGTTGCGCGCGCTTTCGGCCTTCGGGAAAAGTCTGACCTCGCCGCAAATTTTCAGGCCATTGACCTTGAAGGCCTCAGGCAGCTTGAGCGGGTTAATCTTCCCCGATTTCTTCGTCTGGATCGCCCAGAATCCGCGACTGGTTTTCACCCATACAACTTCACCCTCGAAAGAATGCCATTCGCTGGAAGTGGATGCAGTGTCGTTCGTCTCGCAACCGACGAAGGCGAAGCAAGCGATAGCTAGAAAGGAAAGTAAGAAACGGTTATGCATAAGATCAGTAAATTTGGAGCCGAGTTGCTTTTCAAGGCCTAGATGAAGCGTGTCCCTTGGTGGATTCAGCAGGCCTATTTAGAATTCAGGAAGATTCAGTCCACCGCCGCCCATGCCGCCTCCGCCGAGAGCACCGAGGTCGGGGAATTCACCACCACCGCCGGCTCCTGGGAAGCCACCGCCACCTTTTTTGCCCATCGCTTTCATCATCTTTCGGCCTTTGCCGCCTTTCATCATCTTCATCATTTTTTTCATTTGCTGAAACTGCTTGATCAGGGCGTTGAGGTCTTTGATCCCGAGACCAGCACCGCGAGCGATGCGGGCGCGGCGCGAGCCGTTGAGGATCTGTGGGTTGTGACGCTCTTTTGGCGTCATTGAAAGGATGAGGGCTTCGGTGTGCTTGAGCTTCTTCTCTTCTTTGTCACCGACTTCGACGCCGCTCATGCCGGGCATCATTTTCATAATGCCGCCGAGGGAGCCCATTTTCTTAATCGCCTGCATTTGGCCGAGGAAGTCTTCGAAGTTGAAGTCGGCGCGCTGCATCTTCTCCGCCATCTTCACGGCGTCTTCTTCGTTCACCACTTCCTGCGCTTTTTCGACGAGGGAGACAACGTCGCCCATGCCAAGGATGCGCTGGGCTAGGCGGTCGGGGTGAAAGACTTCGAGGTCTTCGGTTTTCTCGCCAGTGCCGAGGAACTTAATCGGGACGCCCGTGATCGCCTTCATGCTGAGGGCAGCACCCCCTCGGGTGTCACCGTCGAGCTTAGTCAGAGCGATGCCAGTTATACCGACTTGTTCATTAAAGCTTTTCGCGACGTTAACCGCTTCTTGTCCGAGGGCAGCGTCGCCGACGAGGAGGATTTCGTCGGGGAGGACGGTGTCCTTAAGTCGGGCGACCTCCTTGACCATGTCTTCGTCGATCTGGAGGCGGCCAGCGGTGTCGAAAATGATGACGTCGGCGTCTTGGCTCTTGGCCCATTCCCAGCCTTGTTTGCCGATCTTGTTGACGTCCTTGGTCGTGCGGTCGCCGTAAAAGAGAAAGTCGTTTGCCTTCGCGATCGTTTCGAGCTGATCGATGGCGGCTGGGCGGTAGACGTCGCAGGCAATAAGGGCGGGCTTGGTGAAGCCTTTTTTGCGGAGGTGGAGGGCGAGCTTGCCGGCGAGAGTGGTCTTACCCGCGCCCTGCAGTCCGAGGAGCATGATGCGCAGGTGCTTCTTATCAACGAGCTCGGTCGTGCCTTCGCCGAGGAGGTCCGTGAGCTCGTCGTTGATGATCTTGACGATCATCTGGCCGGGCGAGACGGACTTGAGCACGTCTTGGCCTTCGGCGGCGGTTTTGACCCGTTCGATGAAGTCACGTGCGACCCGAAAATGGACGTCGGCGGCGAGGAGCGCTTTACGCACTTCCTGCAGGCTTTCGGCCATGTTTTCTTCAGTCAGCTTGCCAACTCCACGGAGATTGCGGAGGGCTTTTCCGAGCCGATCAGTCAGGTTTTCGAGCATGGTGGGAAGCTAGGTGGGGGAGTGAGTAAGGGAAAGGATGAATTGTGAATGATGAATAATGTATGGTGCGCGTGCTCGGGATTAAATTAACCACGGATGCACACGGAAAATCACGGATACTCGCGCGATGCAGATCTGAGCAGAAGTTGGCTTAGGAATCATGAAGGCTTTGTGGGCCTTTTGTGGTTCCAAAACAGTTACTCTATGCGTCCTTCTTTGAAGAAACGGCGAGAGACAGAGATATAACGTTCGTTGCCGCCGATCTCGATTTGGGAGCCTTCGCGCAGGACATTGCCCTCCTGGTCGACGCGCAGAACCATCGTAGCTTTGCGACCGGAAGGGCACATCGTCTTGATTTCTTTGATGTCGTCGGCCCATGCGAGCAGGTAGTTGCTCCCTTCGAAGAGTTCGCCGCGAAAGTCGGTCCGCAGGCCGTAGCAGAGGACAGGGATATCGTGAAAGTCAGCGAGATCAGTGAGCTCAAGGACCTGCTGCTTGGTCAGAAACTGGGCCTCGTCGACGAGGACGCAATCGACGGGCTTGGAGTCATGGGTCGTTTTGACGAAGGCCTTCATGTCGGTCTGCGCGTCGTAGGGTGTGGCGTCCGCTTCTAAGCCGATCCGGGAGCGAATTTTACCGATCGTTTCGCGGTCATCGATTGAGGGGGTGAGGAGGACAGTGTGCATGCCCCGCTCGCGGTAATTATAGTCACTCTGCAAAAGTGCGGTCGTTTTCCCTGCGTTCATTGCACTGTAGTAGAAGTAGAGCTTCGCCATGACACACAGAGTAGGGCGATAGATCGGAGTGGGGAAAGCGTCTTTTTTATTTCCATAGGCTGAATTCCCCTCTCTCTTGTGAGCGTGTGGCTGGCGATCGAAAGTTCCTGCGATGAATCTGCTTTAGCACTCTTCGACCCGAAAGTGGGGCTGAGGGGTGAATGGGTCCACTCGCAGATCGACAAACACCAGCCCTTCGGAGGCATCGTGCCGGATGTCGCAAGTCGCGAGCATCTGGCGCACTTCCCAGGCTTGCTGAGCACGGTATTGGATCAAGTCGGTGATGACGTTCCTGATCGCTTAGCCGTCACTGCCGGGCCGGGGTTGGCGGGCTGCCTAGCGCTCGGGATGGCTCTGGCAAAGGCGCTGGCCGTTGCGTGGGATCGCCCGCTCGTTGGCGTAAATCATCTTCGGGGGCATGTCTGGTCGCCGTTTATTTCGATGCATGGCGAGGCACCGGAGGCGTTTGAACAAAATTTCGAAGGATCCCTCCCACACCTCGGCTTGATTGTCTCGGGGGGGAATACGATCCTCTTTGAAATCGATGCTGACCGCTCGCTCAGGGTCATCGCTGAAACGGTTGATGACGCTGCCGGCGAGGCCCTCGATAAAGGTGCAAAGCTTCTTGGCATGCCATATCCTGGTGGCCCGCTGATCGAAAAGCTCGGCGCGGGTGGCGCGCGCGATCGGTTTGATTTTCCCCGTGCATTTATGAATTCGGGCGAGCGCAAATTTTCCTTCTCAGGTCTGAAAACAGCGCTGCGCTACACGATCGAGAAAATTGCTCCCGCCGATCTGGAAGCAACCATGCCTGACCTCTGCGCTAGCTATGAAGAAGCGGTCGTGGGTGCTCTGATTGGAAAGACTCGGCAGATCATCCGGCGGAATCCTGGACGCTGGCGTAGCCTCGGCCTCTCCGGAGGGGTAGCCAACAACGCTCGCTTACGCGAAGGTATCAGTGCGCTCGGTGAAACCCACGAAATGCCTGTCTATTTAGCCGAGCGGCACCACACCGGGGACAATGCTGCGATGATTGCTTTTGCCGCTTGGATGGACCCTGCGGGGGTGAAGACCTGCGAAGATTACCAGCTCGGTTTCGATCCGAACTGGACGCTGGACTGATCGCGACTAAAGCTCACGAGCGATGAAAAAGATTAGCGTCGCGATGTTTCTATTTGATGGCTTCGAGCTGCTCGATGTCTTTGGCCCGCTGGAGATGTTCTCGATCATACGGGATCGTATTGATGTTTTGGTGATGGCATCGGAGGGGGGGCTTGTTCGAAGCATTGCTGGCACACGGGTCGAGGCAACGGTTGCGCTTTCGGAGCTACCCCCAGTGGATGTTTTGATGATACCGGGAGGCATCGGCACGCGATCGGTTGTAGAGGAGGATGCCTTAATGGCATTGCTCACCGATGTGATTGAGCGGACGCCAACGGTGGCCTCTATCTGTACCGGTGCAGGCATTCTTGCCGCAACGGGGGCCCTCGACGGCAAGCAGGCAACCTCCAATAAGATGGCATTTGAGTGAGCGTGTAGTCAGGGGCCAAAGACCGAGTGGATTCCGCAAGCGCGCTGGGTAGCGGATGGGAAATTCATAACCTCGGCAGGTGTCTCTGCCGGAATGGATATGACGCTCACCTTGATCGAGAAAAAGTTTGGTTCTGAGCAGGCCGAAGCGGTCGCTCTGGCCGCCGAGTATGACTGACACCGCGACCCTACCTGGGATCCCTTCGCCGCTAAGGCGGGTTTAGTTTAGCAACATACGCATTGTAATGGGCGCCGGATAGTGTGATTTTTTCCGCATGCCCCCTACAGCACCCAAGCCCAAATCCATG